>Ga0208767_1000374_pt1 | contig 35523 bp, 29 predicted proteins | sample VirMetDEL_Mar_21_FD_184514 | JGI IMG/M metagenome (GOLD analysis project Ga0208767, IMG submission 184514) | Aqueous microbial communities from the Delaware River and Bay under freshwater to marine salinity gradient to study organic matter... | ecosystem: Environmental > Aquatic > Marine >... | reverse complement strand
GAGTCTGAAAGAGCTTCAATGGCTCTTGCTGACGTTTACGGAGAACCTCTTTGGTGTGTCGGTACTGGCTTTCGCAATACCCATTTACGTGCTATTGCTCCCACTGTATCTAATAGCAAGCTTGCTGGGAATATCTCTCCCGGGATTGAACCGTGGGCAGCAAATGTTTTTACAGAGCAGTCAGCAAAAGGCACGTTCATAAGAAAAAATCCTACGTTAGTTAAAGTATTAGAAGACATAGGTATAAATACTAAAGAAACATGGGATAAAATTTTAGCAGATGGTGGATCTGTTCAAGATATAAAAGAATTAGACGATGATACTAAAAAAGTATTTAAAACGTTTAAAGAAATAAATCAGCTAGAATTAGTAAGACAAGCTGGTATACGCCAGCAATATATAGATCAGTCTGTTAGTTTAAATTTAGCTTTTCCTAGTGAAGCTTCCCCTAAATGGATTAATCAAGTTCATTTAGACGCTTGGAAAAAAGGAATTAAAACTTTATATTATATGAGGACTGAATCAGTACTACGTGGGGATATAGCTTCTAAAGCTATGGAAGATTGCGTGGCCTGTGATGGATAAAAAAAAGGGAGGCCGATTAAGCCTCCCTTGGTTACAGGAACATTTGGGTATGGTACGCCCATTTATTTTTTGTTCCTTACCATTTTACTTTATTAGCCCAATATGCAGCGGACATTTTACCTTTCTTAATATTTTTAGCATGACGAGCTTTAAAGCTCTTACGTCTTGCTTTTGATTTAGCATCTTGCTTTTTACCAGCAGTGCTTACTCCTTGCTGACCAAATCTAATTATTTTTTCTTTACCTCCTTCACACGCTTTAACTATATGAGATTTAGTTTTGTGACCAGGTGTTTTTCTAGGTTTATTACATTTTAAAGTAGATTTATCTACTTTTAAAATTGGTGGTAGTTGATATGCCATAATATTATTTGCCGCAAGGCTCTCCTGTTTTAACGTTAATCCAATTTTCTTTTTCAAACCAGTCGCGTAGTGTAGCTCCTTTTTTACGAGCGCCTTTAACATTAGACTTGCTTGATCTTTTATACTTTCCTTTTTTACCAGCAGACTCTTTAGCACGAACAACTTTTTCTCTTTCCGCCTTACTCATTGATCTTACTTTAGCAGCAGGTAAACAAACCTTTTTAGTTCCTCCACCCTTTACTTTACTTTTCTTTTTCTTCATGAATGGAGAGTTACCAGAATACATCATTACTTTTTCTTTTTAGATTTACCCATTTTACTTGGTCCACCAGCTTTAGTACATCTTACACCCCAACCAGAAGCATAAGCGCTAGGCCAAACATCAAATTTTCTTTTAGCAGCCGCTTTACAAGGACCGCTGATCTTGCCAAACAATGGTGTTTCAGGAACCATTTTAAAAGGTACAGCTGAGTGATCATATCCTTTTCTACCTAATGATAAGTGTTCTTGATATGTATTAGCCATTACGGCTTTACCATTTTTATACATTTTGTGTGGTTTAAAATCTTTTTTACTCATATCGTTTTATATTTAGTTCTATTCATATCATCTTTATAGGCTTTTAAACATCTGTTTCTATTATCTTCTTCAGATACATATGATATATGTACCCAATTAGGTTGTGTATCAGTACCAAACTCCCATATCATTTGGTCGAAGTTTAAGTTTTCTTTTATCCAATGATACATCTCTGCATTAGTTTTATAACCATAGACATCATCAACATCAATTGCTTGACCTTTACAATGCTGTGAAGTTTTAGATCCGCCAATTGCTTCGTTAAGTTCTGGTGATCTAAAAAAAGAATTAACTTTTATTGGTCCACCAACCCACTTGCGTAATGGTTCAAATACTTTTTCAGCTAATAACTTCATAGCCTCTATTTGATTTGGATTAGGTGTGTTGTCTATTCCTTTTCTCTTTGCTGTATTAGAATGTATTGCTTCAGCATAGGTTATGTGATCACTTATTTTCATATTATTCTGTTTCACTAAACACAGCATAAACTCTTATGTTACGCTTTCTACCTTTACGTATAGTAGCTATTAACTCTTTATGCTCTTTAACTTCTTCTTCTTTAACTTTATAATATTTAGGGTTTGTGCTGTTTAATTTTCTTTTTTTCATTTGATTAAAATTGACTTGCAGTATTTACCTCATCAACTGCTTTTTGTATTTCATTTAAATCCGCCGGTAACATTAAGTCTAGTCCTGCTTTAAAAACGGTTTCTTTAATACCGTCTTTAAATATAATTAATGTTGGCGCCATACGTACCTTATATTTCTTTTTAGCAGCTGGGCACGCAGCTATATCTGCTCTATAATATATAACGTCTTTTAGTTCTGACCACTGCTCAAATTTATTTGCATCGTTAAACTTAGCATAAAACTCTACAATCACAGGCTTTGTTTGATCATCACCAAAAGCTTGTCTTTCATTTATTTTATTATCAAAATTATTATCAGTAATCCACTCTTGAGCAGATATGTTAAATGATATTAATAATAAAATTATATTTAAGTATTTCATATTATCTACCTCTTTGTTGCAACTCGTACAAACGTTCGTCGATTTTGTCTATAGTTTCTTTTATTTCTTCTACATCTTCTTGAGTATCCATAATTGTTTGACGAATTAATTCATCTTTTAAATCATATTCAACTCTATCGATAACAGGTGCTGGTAGTTCTTTAGCAAGAGCTATATCAGCTTGTAATGCAAAATAAAGCGTTGCTATTGAAACTGCTCCTCCAATAATTAGTCCTATTGTTTTTAAATCTAACGTTACTTTAGTATCTTCACCTATTTGCTTTGCCATTTTATTTTAATGTTATGTTTAATCCTACAGATCCGTTATATATTTTACTGTCCCAAAACTTAGTGTACTCTCCTTCAACAAATAATCCAATGCTTTTGCTTAACTTCCACCCAAACACTATACCAGCTTGATAATCTTCCCATTGTTCTAACTCTGAGTCTTGTACTAAACCTCCAAGTCCCCAATTATTTCTATTTAAATAACTAAAGTCTTCATCGCCTTTAACATATTTATGATATGGTAGTAAGTAAGAACCATAAGCGTGAAGCCAGAAGTTATTTTTATAATGGTAGTAGTCGAAACCGATCACTGGAGATAATACTCCAAACGCATCTAGTTCGTCCCATACTTCGTGATTATATCGATTCATTAATTCAGCAAACACTGTATCTCTAAATTCAAGATCAGTATTAGCTACGATAGTACCTTCTTCATCTATCCAGTACCAATCAGATATTTCGTTTCCAAATTGATCTTGTTGTGTATAATATATATCGTCATAACCATACATAAATCCTAGCGTATACCAGGGATTTACAATTTGTCCTGACTCATTTGTTTCGTTTAACCATATTTCTACTGGATTATAACCATATGGTCTTTCATGTGTACGATACATAGCTCCAGCAGACACGCTAAACTTTTTACCAATAGGTAGCTTAGCTCTAACCTCTGCTGATTTATATTTAAAATCAACTTTACCTTGTGCTCTACTTTCTAGTTTAACCATGTGGTTTTTACCACTATGTTTAATAAAGTATCTATGGTTTTTAAATACTTCATCTCTAGATCTTTCTTTCTCAGTATGAAATACATATTCCAAACCTTTTACAGGTGAGTTAGTGGCAGATAAACCCACGTTGCTTTCTGTTCCATCGTAGTATTGTTTACCTTTTACTTCGTAATCAAACCTAGCTAATTTACGTATACCAAAACCATATCTATAATCGTAGTCGTAATAGTCTGTGCCGTCAACTACTACAGGTGCAGAATATAAATTACCGTTAGGATTTGTTCTAACAAAATAATCTTTTACTTCTTCTTTAGGATTATCTATATCACCAGCTATATATATAGTCCCATATTTTAAAAAATCTTTATATAAATCTTTAAAAATATTTTGAGAATTTAAAGTTAAACTAAATAAAAATAGTGTTATGGTAAATAGTTTTTTCATTATTTGTATTTTTTAAACATTAGTTTGTATAATAATTTATTCCAACCCTCTTGGATTTTGTCTATTACTTTTTTTATTTTTTCTTTCATTTTTTATTTTTATTATATAGTTAACAACAACCCCGCCCAACCATGTTGCTAATAAATCTTTAGCATCAAATTTACCATAGTCAGCATAGTCATACAGCTCTTTTGCAAATCCTATAGCAAAAGCAGCGCTTGTAGGAGTTAAATCCATTTTATTTCCTACTACTTCTGTAGCTGCTCCAGCTGCAAAGTGATAGTATTTATCAGTTCCTATTGATTGTGTACTAGCACAACCCACAAGTACCACCGCAAATAGGACAAGTATTTTTTTCACGCATAGCTAGTTTTTTAGTTTTATTCCTTTTATTTTTAATCCAGATCTTAATTTTAATTTATTTAATTGTTTTTTTGTTGAGACATCTTTATCAATACCTATTTCCCAAGCTTGCCAACCTCCTAATAACGCAAGTCTTTCCCACATCATTAAGTCCTGAGTAAATGCATCGTCTATGTTTATCATTTTTCTTATTGCTCTATCTATTGGAACGTTTGTTGCGGCCGATATAACATTTGCAACAGCTAAAAATGCTGGGTTTTGTACATCAAATCCCATTGTTTCCATTTTATCTTTGTCCCATTGATAAGATCTAGCAGCTTGATTTATTCTTGAAAGCTTAGAAGATATAGGTGGAGATAACCTACCAATTTCATAAGCTATTTTTTCATAGTTAGGTCTATCTTTTTCACTTTCTTTTTTAGCTCTTAGTATAGCATTTTTAACTACAGAAACTACAGCGCCTCCAAAACCTAAACCTCTTAATAATGTATCACTCATGCTGTTGGCGATGCTAACCATTTTTTCATCTTTTTCCTCTTCATCACTATCTCCAAATCCAATAGCAAACAACGCTTGTTGTGTAGATGTAAATATTAAGTTTTGTACAAACGCATAATATATTATTTTAGAAACATTAGTTTTCCAATCACCTCTTTTATTTCTAAGATCAGATATAGCTTTACCTATTAACCTATTGTACTGCATAGGTGTGTTACCAAATGCTAATATCATTCTACCTAATGGTCCAGCTTGCTGCATTGATATTCTATCAGGTCTACTAGACTGCTGAGATTCTTCTGCTATTTCTCTAAAATCTAAGAAAGCTTTTTCCTCTGCTTCTTTCTGATCCATACCCTGTTTAAGATATGTTTTAATTCTGTTTCTATACATTGATGCACCACCAGATGCAATAGCAAAACTATCAGCTATTTGCGTAGGTAAGAATCCAAACTCTAACATTTTAGATATAATAGCTCTTGGCCCACCTTGCTTAGCCATATCTGCTATATCGCTTTCATTTACGTTAAACCTTAAACCACCTCTTCTTTCTTTTAAAAAGTCTGAGTTCATTAAGAACATAAAATCTTTCCAAAATTGTTTTTGGTTTGCAAACGCTTGACCAGCGGCTAGTATGTTATTATCACTAAAGTTTATAAAGTTTACAGCTGATATAGTTTGAAGTAGTGCCGATCTAGTATTAAAGAACATTATAGTACCAATACTATTTGTTAACCAGTCTGTAAATTTACCTGTTAAACTATCACCAGAGAAGTTTCTATTTCTACCAGACTTCATTCTTTGCAGCATGTTTTCCAAAGCCTCTCTATATGGTTTACCAAAAGCAGCCTCAAGCTTGTTCATATTTTTTTCAGAAAATATAATGTCAACATTATTCTGCCACTCTTCTAAATACTTTGCTCGTTTAGTAGTATTTAATGTTTCAAGTAAATCAGTTGTTATAGTTCCAGCTAACCAACCAGCTCTTGGTTTAGCATACTGTTCTCCTTTTAATATATTAAGTAAGTTGTCGGCAAATATTTGTAAGTCTTTACTACTAGTTATAAAATCATTTAATTCTTTTAAATCTGTTTTTGAAAGACCAGGTATGTTCATGCCTTGTTTATTCCAAATATAAACTCTTACAGCTTGCTCAATAGTAAAATCTTCACCAGGTATTTTCTTTCTTAAATTTTTAGGAACAATACCAAGTTCTTTTTTAAGAGCTTTATAATCATTTTGCATAGCAATTCTATCTCTAGAAATACTAGCCATACCTCTAGCATAAGGATCAAGTAAATGTGTTTTAAGCCAAGCCATTTGAGCATCACCTTCTTTACCTTTACCTAACAATGAATACATTAACCCTACAAAATCATCAGCTGATGGAGGAATAAAGAATTTAAACTTACCTTTACTAGCACCTACAACTTGAGCTTTAGCAGCTGAGTATTCTTTTTCAGCGCCAATACCCGTTTTACCTTCAATCATTTTGTTGAAGTCTGCGTCTAATGATTTACTAAATCTTATTTTAGCTTGTTGAACTTTAGAGTTAACATCAACTTGGTCTAGTACTTTTGCTACAGCTTTAACATTTTTAATTGAATCATCTACAAAGTAAAAATCATTATAACCTTCAGCAGCTTTACTTATAACCCAGTTTGCTTTAGCTTGAGGAGTACCATCTTCTAAACCAGTTATATTATCTAATGGTATTTCTAATCCAATACCTTTTAAGAAATCGTATATAGCTTCTGCTGATGCTTGAGGTCTAGCTGTTAAAACAAATATATTTTTATTACCAAACTTATCAATTGCTTTTTTAAGTCTAGGAACTAATGGTCCTGGTCTACCTTTAACTACTTTAGTAAACTCGCTAAAGTCAAACTCAGCTCCATCAAACTTTAATTTTTCATCTTGCACAGCGAACTCAGCTGGTGTTATTTTTTTAGTAGTACCATCTGGCATTTTAACAATAACTTTACTAGCACTAAAAGCTAGTGTATCATCAAAATCATATATGCTTATACCTTTTTGCTCTGCATTAATATTTCTAGCATTGTCTAAAGCTTTGTCAATGTTAGTCATATTATCTATAACAGTTTGATTAGAAACCGGTTTACTAAATTGACTAATCTTAGGTTGCTTTTTATTATTTTTTGGTGCTACTTTTATTTCAGCTTTATTTATAGCTTGAGTAGTTGGTTGTCCTTTAACATTTAAATTTAATAGTTCAGCTGCAGTTTGGTTATTAGCTAGCATAATACTATTAGGATCAATACCACCTCTAGTGTTTGCTACATTAGGATTAAAATACCTTAACCATATGCTTTGATCTAATGTCCAACCTTCTGGAGCTTGAGCTACGTAATTATATTTTCTACCGTCAATACCTATACCTTTTAATTTTTTATCATCATACTTTCTTAAACCACCTTGGAAATAATTTTTTCTTACACCATCAAATGTTTTATCATTTAAAGTACCATTAGCTGCTTGTATAAATAAATATTTAGCAACCATACTAGCTGGCAACGTGTGTTCTTCAGTTATTCCACCTTGTCTGTTTACGCTATAAAATCTAATAGGCGCAGATGTTCTTATAAAGTGACCTTGATAAGCACTTGTAGAAGATAATAAAGCTGCTACAAAAGGTATATTAGCTTTATCATCTTTCATCATCTGTTGAAAAGCTTGAAATATTTTAAACAAACCTTTTATTTTTTTATCTTGTCGATCAACAAATTCTTTGTTATTAAGTTTGTTTTCTATATTTGTATATGTGTCTCTAGTTACAGCCGCCGTAATATCAGAATCTTCTTTAGCAAATGACTCTATATTGTCTATAAGAGCTTCAACTTCATCGTTATTTAAAAAAGCAAAGTTGCCAGCATAGTCTCTTAATCTTCTTGTTTTACCCGACTCATCAAAATAAGTTACAAGAAACTTATCTCCTTCTTCTACATACTTACCATTAACTATACCAAGCTCTTCTATAGTTAAACCATCTGTGGTTCCAGTAAAAGTACCATAGTTTTTCATAAAGGCTTCTGTCATATATTTAGGAGCCTCTGTTAACAACCATGATTTAAACTCTGCTCTACCTTCTTCAGTCTTTAAATTAATAGGTTTAATTTTACCAGTAGCTAATATATTGTTCCAGTTATCTGCCATACCGGTAAACACTGGCTTACTAAATTTAAGTAGCGGAGCTTTACCAGCAGCTGCTTTAGCTCTAACTTTTACAGCTCTAGGTTTTTCAACCACACCAGTTTCAACTTGTTCATTAACATATTTACCAAACGAGCTAAGCCCCATGTTTCTAGCTAGTATTTCTAAAACACCTTTAATAAATTGAGACTCACCAGATCTTGGAGTAAAATCAGGATCAACTTTATTGTTTGTAATACCACTAGCTTCTAAAAATCTAGTTCTATTACCTGGTCTTAATTTATATTGTAGGTTATTATTTATTTTTACTTGTTTACCTTTAGCATCTAATACTTTATCGTACTCTGTATTTAAAAATTTTCTAGATAAACCTGTTGATTCACCACCTTCCAACTTAGCTTTAACACCTCCAAAAGCTTGGGTCTGTATTGTTTCTGCATTACCCTGTGGTCTTGTATTAATAAGTCTATCAATGTTTTTTAGTATATATCTTTGTATCTCAGATATGTTATCTCCTTTTCTTAAATTATCTTTTGGATTTGTAATACGAGATACAGGTATATTAAAAAATTTAGCAAGCGTTTCATAAGGAGCTATTTGTTTTAGTTCTTTAAAAGATAACTCTTTATCACTTATATCAATATTGTTTTCTTTTATTTTTCTATCAACTTCTTCTTGAGCTTCTTGTCTAACTTCTTCTGGTAATATAGTAAATATATCTATAGTTGGTTTTACTTCTGGCGCTTCTCTTGTTGGTTCAACTTGTTCTTCAGCTACTTGTCTAGCTTCTGGTCTATCTATACGCTCACCTTCTCTTGCTATTGTTTTAGCTTTTTCAAAAATATTAGGAGCTTCAAAACCTATTTGATTACCTACATATGTGCTCCATGTTCTAGCTTCACCTGTTTTAGGATCTACTGGAGTAAACTTATTTATTAAATCTCTTTTAACTATTTCAGCTTGTATTTCAGCTAATACATTTTCTCTAGATATATCACCTTTACGAGTATCATATCCAATAGCTTTTAAACCTATTTTACCAGACGCATCAAATAAAACATTTTCAGCTGCTTGTCTTTGTGCTTGTGATGTAGATGGTGATTTAATTACTTCAACCAACTCTTCGTTAGTAAGTTCTTTCATCATGTCCATAGCCGCAGAAGTTTGTACGGTTTCTTTCTTTTCTTCAGGAACCATAACAGCAGATCTTACATAGCTTGTTTTTTTGTCAACAAAATTACTAACAAAATTAAACATGTCATTAGCTGTTTTAAATGGACTAACAATAGATGCTATCTTAGGAAATGCTTTTCTAAACATACCGTTTAAAAAATATTTCATACCATACATTTCTGCAAACATGCTTTGCGTAACATCACCGGCGATCATCGACTCACTTAATGTAGTTAATATTTCGTCTACATCTACAACGCCGTTTTCATCTGTATATGCTTTATCAAGAACATTTTTAATATTATTAAAAACTTCTTCTTTTAATTTTCCTTCTTGAACTTGCTTGCCAAGCACATCGATAATGCTTGTTGCTGCGGCTTTTGCTTCAGGAAATAAATCACTAAATACTTTTTTGCTATTTATTTCCATGTGAGCTAACTCGTGCAGTGGAGATATAGCGGCTCTAAATCTTTCAAAACTACTTTCTGTTTGTAAATTAACTATAGCACCAACCTCCGTAATAGCCATTTGACCTGCTATTGAACCAAATACTTTTGCCTCATTAATAACCATTTGATTACCATTTACAAAAGCGTAACTATTTCTTAATTGATTAGCCGACTCTTGATCCAAGTTATTTTCAGTAATATAATCTTCAACAGCTTGATTATCTTTTAAATTTAAAGTTTCTCCATCGTAATGATGGTTTGCTAATTCTAAAGCAGCTGTATATAAATCAATATTAGCCGCAGCTATAGTAGGATTAGTAAGCATCTTACCTGTTCCTTCTAAGCTTTTAGTATACTCTTTATATTCTTTATATTTTTTATTATTTAAATACTCACCTAGCTTTTCATTATCTTTTATTATTTCTTTTTCCATAGACTCTAACGTCTCTCTAAATCCTTTCTCACCAAATCTAGGATTAGAAATCATTTGATAATATTGCTGTTCTTTAAAATTTAAAGCTTCTCGATCTTGAATGTACTGAAGTTTTTCTTCTTTAGACATTGCACCCCATTTTTGGTAAGTCATAAAACCTCCTAATACTAACTTATCTTGAAGCGCTTTCTTTTCTTTTTGTAATACATTAATTTCAGCTCTTGATAAATTGCCTTGCTCAAGTTGTTGTTCTATTTCTAGAAGCCTTGTTGTATCTGCTCGATTTTGTTTTACTTGTCTATAAGTACTTAATTCGTTTTGAAAAATATTATTAACATTACCAAGCATTTGTGGAGCTTGTAAGCCAAGACTTATCATAGCGCTTCTACTCATTAAGTCTATATCAACACCCTCCATTAAAGATTTTGTATTACCCATGATTACTTTATCCATCATGTTTTGACCCATCTGAGCAGCTATTTCTTCTACAACTTCTATACCTACATTTTTTCCAGCTTCCAATGTACCATAGCCAAATTGCTTAAGTCTATTTTTCCAATACTTACTTGTAGTCCAGCCTTTTACAAACGTGTCTTGAATACCAGTTCGTCTAGAATATTTATTTACTTTTTGTATACCGTTAATATATCTTAATGTACCTAGTTTTTCAGAATACATTTCTACTCCACCGTAAAAAACACCTGTTAAAGCTCTTTGCCATCTGGCAGAATCAGCTGCGTCTTCGTAATAATCTAATTGCTGTAGTAAATCTTGTTTTAAATTTAAATCACTAGTATTATCTATTTGAGCTCTTAAGTTTTTAATATTTTCTTCAGCGTTTCTCCACGAAGTTTCTAATTCTCCAAACTTACCACCACCTGACATACCAAAAAATAATCCCATTGATAATTTAGAGGCATTTTTAAGGGCCGTTTGTTGTAAAATGTTTTTCTTTATTATATCTTTAGCAGAACCTGTTAAACCTTTTGCAGCTATTTTAGTACTTATCCTTGCTCCAGCTTGTGGCCCAAGTACAGCTAAAATACTAGGAGCACCATCAACTAAAGTGTTAAGCGACCAAAAACCAAAATCACTTAAAGATCCTACGTCTTTAATTGAAGCGGCTTTAGGAAATTGTTGAGCCGTCTTTTCTGTTAAAGCGTAATAATCTATTGATGAATTAAATATATCTTTTGCGTTTCCCCCAACTGGATCAAATAAATCCATTAAATTACCAACTGTTAATGCACTAACTGAACCAATAGTTATAGCAGCAGGTGCAATAATCTGTTGATTTACATTTGACAAAAGCCTATCAAACATGTCATAGTTAAGCTTAGAACTATACATCATTAGGTTTAAATCATCTAACTCTTCACTTGTTTTTTCTAGTTGGTTAGCATAATCTAAAGCAAACTGCATGTTATTGTTTAAAACTTCTTGATCTTTTTTTATTCCAGATTTATGATAGTTATCTATTACTTCTTGTTTTTTTCTGTTTAAGTTTTCAATAGCTATTTTATTATCAGCTGGCGCGCCTGTAGCGTTTAAAACTCTAAGCTCTGTTTCTATAGCTTTTAATTCTTCTATATATGGAGCAGATTTTTGATTTACAAAAGCAACTTGTTTTTGAAGATCTTTTTCGTAGTTTTCGTAAAGCTTATTAGAATTTGTTATGTATCTATTTACCTCTGCTTCTCTATTGAATTTAGCTAATGTATATTTTTTCTTTCCCCAATATTCTGGGTATAATGCAGAATACTTACCATCTTTACTTACTCCTAAGTCTATTACATCTCTTTCACCTTCAAATGTAGGTATTTTATATGTTTGACCTGGAACCATGTTTTTTGTTAAAGATTCTATTTCTGCTGCGGTAAATCCAGCCTTAGCTAAATCACTGCGATATCTAGCTGTAACACCTTTATTATAAGTAGATACTTGCTCAGCAGCAATACCTAGTTCGCCTGGTAAACTATCAAACTCTAAACGCTCAACATCTTCTTCGGTAAGATCAAAATCATTTTTATATTTACCTGTAATAGCGTTTACACCGTCTCTTCTTTTTTCATTTATAAAATTAAATATCTGTTCACCATAATTTTCTTGAACATCTTCTATAGTAATATTTTCTTTACCTTTTTCTCTTACTAAACTTATTAAATCTTCAGGTAAATTTTGCTCATCAACTTCTTGCTGTGTTAAGCCAATGTCTTCTGATTGTCTTACTTGTTGCGCTTTATATGGTTGAAATATGTAATCTATTATTTCTTTTTCAAAATTCTCTGGAGTTATTAAATCTCTTAATTCAGCTACTTCTTTTTTATAAGCTTCAAGTGTTTTATCTTTAGAAGTTTTTTCAACTGATCCAATATCTACAGGTTCAACTTCATCAACGGTTTTTATTTCAGTATTTAAACCACCAGCATATTCTTCAAATGTATTAGGATAATCTTCTTGATCTTTATATATGTTATTATACTCATCTTCATATACTATTTTAAACTCTGTAGCTCCAGTTTTTTTGTTTTTAGTTTGAAAATTTATATACCTTAACGGTTGTTTTTCAGGTGCAACAAACTCTTCTAACGGTTTATCCTCCATAGTTATGCCAACTATATCTCTAACAGGCTGTGAATCTTTTCTACGTTTATATTCACGCACGACTGATTGTATCTCTTCAAAAGATCTACCATCGGATTTCATTTGATCTATAATAGATTTTAAACTATAACCGTCTAGCATATGTATTTAATTTTATTAGTCTTTTAAATATATAGAAAATATTTCTTCTTCCTCCGCACCTTCAATAGCTTTTGCATCAGCTGCAGTACCGTCATACCACTCTTCAAACTTTTGTATATCTCCACCATAAGTAGAAATATTATTTATTACAGATGTTAATTCTGATTTTTCTTTAGAGCTAAGACCGCCAAACTTTTTAAGGGTTCCTAGCATACCTTCTACTGTGCCATCAAAACCTTTTACAACTTCTAATTCTCCACCAGTATTTATAAACGCTATTAAATTGCCATAGTCATCAAACCCTTGGCTTTTTAATTTATTTTTTAAATCTTCTGGAGTTTTAATTTTATTATCGTCCATTTGAGTTACAAGCTTGTTTAAATTATCTTCATTATCTAAACTTAAAAACTCCATGTTTTTATCATTCATGATAGTTAAATATCTAGATGCGTCATCTAAATTTATAGCTTCTTTAGAAAATTGACCTGGAAATGTAGCGTCTCTAACTTTTTCATCTATTAATCCTAACACGTTTACATATGCGTCATAACCAAACCCTTTTGAAGTACCACCACCTGTTGTACCTTTTGTTTTAGTTGGTCTTGTTTGCATTTGTTTTATTTGATCAGGCGGTATGTTTCTTTGAACAGCTTGATCAACAAACCATCTTTCAGCTTGCGCAGCCATTTCAGCATTATTAGGATCCCACTGATTTTCTTTAACCCAAGAAGAATCTTGACCTCTATTTATTACGTCAGCCCAAACAGTATCCATGTCATTACTTCTAAGTAAATCTTTAAATACGCCTCTACCAACTAACATTTCTTGTAATTTATTCGCATCGTATACTTCAATATACTCATCCATTTGAGTATTAGGATTATATCTTTTCTCATATGATACAGCTCCTTTTAATAAACCTTTGTTAGCTTCAAACATAGCGTCTAGTCCTATATCTTTTATAGTAGGAACTGTTCTAGCTATTGTATAACCTTCTTTATTAACAATGTTTTTAAACTCCGCTAAATTTATATTATAGTTCCAAGGTTTTTCTCCTTCACTAGTTTTTATATTACCAGATCCAGTTAAATACATTTGACCATCTTTTTCTACTAACTCTATATCTGCACTGTTATCCGCAATACCCATCATCATAGCTGTTAAACCATCTACATTAACTCTAGAAAGCGTACCATCTTTCATAGCTTCTTTCATATACTGCGCTTGTGCTATCATTTTAGGAGCAAGATCCGCGTATTCATCTATGTAGTTGGTTAATTGTTGTATAGCTTTATTACCTTCTTGCAAGCTTACATCACCATTTTTCATATGTTTTTTAATTTCAAATATCTTGTCTGCATTTGTATTAAAAAAACTATTTATATTTTTATCAAGATTTGCTACACCTGTTTCAGGTATTTTATTAATCTTATCATACATGTTTTGATATGAAAGATTTTCTTTATCAATTAACGCTTGTTGCATTAAATCTCTTTTCATACCTAACTCTAACGTTTGTCCATAGGCACTAGTAATACCACTAGCTAGCTGCATTAAACCTTGCTCCGCTGTTGATCTTCCTAATGATACAGGACCTGTAATGTATTTACCTGGATTTGCTTTTGCCATTTTATATTGTATTAACCTGGAAATATTTGTTCACCTAATGGGCTAGCGAAAACTTGAGCAGCGCCACCAAACGCGCCTGCTATAGCACCAGTCATATCTGCTGAACTTTGTAACTGCTGCATTTGATTAGTTCTCATTTCACCATATAACCTATCAATTTTGTTTTGATCTCTTTGTTCTTGAGCCTGGAATTGGAACGCTAAGCCTTGAGCTTCAGCTTGTTGTACTCTTTGTGCTTCGCTTATATCTATACCTTGTATTCTTCTTTGCTCTTGTATTCTTTGGTTCATAGCATTCATTTCACCCTGAGCTCTTAATCTTTCGTTTTGAGCCTCTTGTTGTTCAATGCTAGCTGCAATACCTTTTTTACTTCTTAATGCTGCTTGAGCTAAAGCGGTAGCACCACCAGCACTAGCACCTGTAGCTCGTAAAGTATCTAGTGTATTTGCTAAAGCTATATCAGCTTCCTCAGCCTGCATCTCTGCAGCTTGCGTAGCAACAGCTAGATCAGCATAAGGATTAGTTATTTGCGCTGATAAATCTTGCGCTAACTCACTAACATCTTCAACACCTGCATATGGATTTATAACAGCCTGCCTGTTATTTTCAAAATTATCCAATGCACGTTGAGCGTTTCTAGCTCTTTCAGCGGCTCTTCTAGCCTGCACACCAGCTGAAATACCTTTTGTTAAAGCTGATGCACCCATACCGACAAGTGTTGCAGTTGCTGCTCCCATATTATAAATTTTTTGTTAATTCGTAGGATGGTTTTTCGTCCATATTCCACCCTAATTTTTTATGTGTTTCTATTAATCCTTTATGTTGTAAGTTAGTAAACATATATTTATATCCCATGCTTACTATAAATTGTTCTAATTCATTAATTAAGTACTCTATCGCGTCTCGTCTGTCATCTTCTTTGTAATTAGGACTAGAGATAATCCATTCAACCCAAGCCACTTTAGAGTTAGTAAAATAAACAAAGCCTGCCACGATTGGTTGATTGTTTTTTTCTACAATAAAACCTCCTGTACCGTGATTTGGTAAAAAATCTTGTGGTGGTGCTGTCCAACCTGGCCACCAATCCCACCATTCAACTAGCATGTCCCAGTCTTTAACTGTTACAGCTCTTGTTTTAAAATCCATATAATATAATTTAAATTGATGATACAACAAATTCCGATGATGATGCAAATAATTCTTTAACACCACCAACATTTGTTGATGAATCTGTAGACATTTTAACTGTTGCTACATAACCTTTTATACCGCTAATATCAACTCCAAATATAACTTCACCTTCTGCCACAGGCGAATTGTTAATTAAATTAGCTACGTATTTATTTTCTTTTCTAGTAAACCCAGCGTGATACTGTATGTTGTTTTCTGTATAAGCACCTTCGTTATAACTTAATATTTGAGCTGACTGATCATTTGTAGTTTGCCAAACAGCGTTAATTAAATCTAAACCTGTTACATCTGAAGTTATAGAATCTACTTGCCAACCATTGTTACCTTCATAACTAATAGTTTTAAATACTTTTTGTGTTGAAGGATTAGGGTTTAATACAAACGTAATACTTGAGTCACTATAATTACCATAATAAGTATTTCTATTTGTTCCACTTGCTTCTACATAATGCTGATATACATTACCATCTGCTCTAGTGTAATTAGGATCACTTACGTATTGATTAGGTATTGAATAAAAATTACCATTTACACTAAACATAAACTCAGGGTTATACGTATAGAATGTTGGCCAACCAAGTACACTCTCATCAAAAGCTAAAGTGTTAAAGTTTTGATTATCAAAACTCATATCCCATGGTTTAATAGACAATATGTATTGTTTTGTATAATTATCCCAAGCACCAATCAACTCACCTGTTTCAACACCGTTGTCTACTAAGTTAAATTGATCTCTAAAATAATCAGTCATACCATATCTTGATATTTCTGTAATACCATCGTGAGATAATCTAAGTACAGATCCTTTATTTTTATCTGTAAAATATTTTCTAAATCCATACACTGCAAAGCTTTCTGGATTTTTACTTATACCATACTCACCAGCGTAAGGAACTATTTGACCTATAACAACATTAGAAGAAGTAACTGTTCCACCTCCTTCTGCAGAATAAATAGCATCTTTGTCAATTAAAGCTCTATTTACTTTAGTCTCTTGGAATATAATTAAGTTAGTATCTTCAGCGTATAGCTTTTGTATACTACCATGTTTAGGGTCTACGCTTCTTATAATTTCTTCACCAACAGGAAATTGATTGGTATTATTAACACCTGTTCTAGCGTTGTATATACCGCTATAAATCATAGAGTTAAACCTAATTGCTGACTGAGGATATTCTTCTTCTAAGTAAGCTTTAACCCCATAGTCTACATTAGTATTATTATACCCTCCTCTAATTCTAGCTTCTTCAACATACCAGTCATATAGTTCTATTATATTAGTTGTTGTATTAGCATAGTATGGAAAAGCTGGTGTATCAATTATACCTGGAAACACATTGCCGCCTCTTGATCCAGATGCAATTGTAGCATCTGCTCCTCTATCAGCAACTCTTTTTAACCAAAAGGAATTAAAGTAATTTACTTCTACTGCTATAGCCATAATTTATAATCACTTATATTTTATCTAATTTACTGTTGGATATGATCTACCTACTTTACCGCCTGTTGCATTAAACTGACCAATCCATCTTCTATCATTTTGCGTACTTGAAACTGTTGCATTACTTATTGCCGCTCTATCATCTCCAAATGGGTTTGGATAAAGACCTGGTGTTCCAGCTCCTGATCTTCTTTTATATGCGTGCCAAGTATTAGCACCTGTTTGAGTTGGTACCCAAGGCGTTGTTAAATTAGCATCTAAATAAAACTCTGTTACATATCTAAATATAGGTTCTCTTGCGTATACATTTACAAAAGGACTACTTGTATTTTGCGCTGATGCTTCATCTATTTCTGCTACTTGAGATACAGAATATTGCCAAGCTATTTCTGTAGTTCCATTTGGATAATTAAAATCACCATATACTACACTCATTGTAACTTGACTATCATCAGCATAACTAGCCGAGCAAGAATCATATCTTGTTAAATCACCTCTTAGTGTATTAGCCATAACTCTATACCCACCTCTTCTTGCTGGATTATTTCCATTAAACACAAATGTTCTTGTTACATCTAAAACTAATTGAGTACTAGTTGGAGACTGTGGGCGATCTGCTGTGATTTTCATTTCATCAAAGTAGGGCGTAGGATAAGTAGGAATAACTCCAGTTGTATTTTTTAATGTACCGTTTTGTATTGCAAAACTATATGGGTTTACGCCACCCGGATAATTAATTAACCACTCTCCTCTATTAAATTCACTATTAACATCTACACCTTCTAAATCAATAGCGTTGTTCCATGGCCCAGCTATTGCTGGTTCTGACCTTTGTTGTATTGCTAATTTAAAGAAAGCGCTTACATCTGTAGGCAGCGTAGCATCATAACCGTTTATTAACTGTGTAAATCTAATAGTAACATACCACTTGCCTTGCATTAAGCCTTGTGGTGATAGTGAACACCAGCTAGGACCATAAGACGCATTGTAAGATTTAGCTGATCTTGTTTGTCCCAAGCATAAAGGCACATTAATAGTTGATATATTAACAGGATCTTGAGGCGCAGGTACATTATTAACCCAATCAGTAAAACCAGCTGGCGGGTTATTATTGTAATCAACAGGTAAAGTTGTACCTGTTTTATTAGACCAAAATACACCACCTACATCTGAGCCTTGTAAAAAAGGCACAGTGGTTAAATCAGCTTGAATCATATTACAATTAACTTGTAACTCACCAAAAGTCCAATCAACAGTTAATGTGGTAGTTAATCCAGCGCCATTAGCATCAGTAATAGCAAATTGTATATTATAAGGTCCAGACATTGTAGTTCCTGGGTTTTGACTAATTTCACCAGTTCCAGGGTCTATGCTAAATATATTTACTAGAGTTCCATATTGAGTCTGAGTATTTATACTATATACTAATTCTAAAACATCTGTAGGGCTAGGCGCTGCTGTTCCGTTTACAGCTGATATTACTGGGTTGTTAGCTGGTCCACCTCCGCCATACTGAACAAACTCATTATAATTCCAATGTGTTGGTACTAATAGAGTTGCCGTTGGCGCTTCATTATCTAATGAAAATTCAAATGGACTACTTATTCCAAAAGTAGTAACACCTGTCACCGTATTTGTAATATCAAACGTTGCTTGAAAAGTTCTTAAATTAGAGCTTTCTAAATAAACAAAATAGTCTGCTATTTGTATAGTAAATGTATCATACACAGAGTTAGCAAAACCATTAGGTGTTGTTGCTGGTCCTCCGTTACCAGTACCAGCTGTTCTAACTAAATTAAATCTAGAACTTACATCTGTACCATTGCCATCTACAACAGTCATAGTCATAGACATAGCGTCGTTTATAGTTGCACCACCAGCATCTTCTGGATAAAAATCATTTGTTATAATAGGACCAGTACCTGCTGTATATACAGTAGCTGGATCTGTATAATCTCTGTCTTCTTTAAAGTTTATATTACTAGCTCCTGTTAAATTTTCTAATGTAGAAGGTGAACCGGCAGGTAGACTATTTTCAATAGCGGTGTTTAAATCTTTAACTCTACCAGACGTAGATGTCTCCCAAAATATTTCTAATCTTGATTCTGTTGGAGCTGTTTCATATACACTTAACCAAAACGGATATATATTACTTGGCGGATTATCACCAATTGAACCTATTGGTTTTCTAGTTATAATTCTTCCAACAAGAGGATTACTTTCTTCTTCATAAACATCATTAAAAACTACTGAACTTGTCCTTCTTGTTTGAAATAATTCGTTTAATTTAGCAATTGCTGAAACTGTATCCGCTGGTATCAAAGGATAATATTGTGAATTGTAATAAGGACTATCTGTAAAACCAGAACTTGGATTATTATCTATATATATTTGAGGTGTTACTCTACCCCACATTCTAACACTACTTCTATATTGTGTTTGATCAGGACCAACTTCACTTAAGTCTCTAGGTACTTTATTTATATTATCATTAAATAACACCGCATGAGCTATTTCACCCTCCTCATTGTTTATGCTAAATTGAGGAGCTTCAAAAGGATGTCCGTTAATTATACCTGGTAAATAAACATTATAGTATTCTTGTTCTTTTTGTTTAACAACTATTTTCCAAGTATACCAACCAAGTGGATTATAATTAACTGACAATGGATCTCCATTATATAAACCAGGTGTACCTGTTTGTTCATTTTTAGTTGAACTAATTAAGTTATTAAAATAAACTTTTAAACTATCACCAGGCCAATACAATAAATTATCTGAACCAGTAAAGTTGTCAAAGCTATCTCTATAAGGCCAATTAATTGTATCACCACCAAAATTAGTTCCACTCGCTGTAACAAAACTTTGATTGTTTGATAACAAAACAGTTGAAGTTCTACCGTATCTATCTGATAATACAATACCTACTTGATAAGTTCTGTTTTGTTTTAATGTATGATTTGGATAACCATAAAAAGCATAATCACCTAAATTATTAGTAGCTGCAATAGTTGAAGCGTCGAACTTAGCTGACACACCAACATTATAATCTAAAGCTTCAGGTGGTGTATGCTTGTTTTGAAAATTACTATATACAACTCTATTACTTATTATTTCTTGACCATGTGCTTTAACTGGTACTTTATCATACACTCTAGTTGTTTGTGCTTCTGGTAGTGTTTTAAAAGGCTCTGTTGATTGATATTCATATTCGTAAGTAGTAACTGCACCAGCAGTATTTAAATCACTTGAGTCAATTGTTTCAACTACTTGGACCGCTAAACCATCAGACTCTTTATATAATATCTCTATTTCAGATATTTTTAATTTTTCTCTTATTTCATCAGCATTTAATTGCGTTCCATCAATATCATCCGGCATATGTATTTGCAGCAAAATTTTATTAACTTGATTTTGCATAAAGTTAACAACAGTGCTTTCATAAGTTGCTTCTTCACTGTTTTCTACAAAATATCCAAAATTTTCAGGTATAAAACAGGGTTGAGTAAACGGCGCCATTACAGAGAACTCACCATTTAAAAACTTAAACCTATAACTAAATCTTACAAATTTATCTTTTAAAAATTCTCCATCACCAGCATATGTAGATACTCCAGCATTGTTTACAAAGTTAGGATTTTGAGGACCAAAATATAATCCAACTCCTAATGGAAACCTAAGTGTTGGAGCACCACCAGATCTATAGGCAACTTGTATTTGATCTGCTAATAAACCATCTGGTAAACCAGCAAGAGCAACATAAGCATTATCTGTTTGAGTTATTTGACCATCACTAGTCCATATTTGTAAATCTTTTAAATCAGGTATTGAAAAACCTGGCGCAAACGTTGTGAAAGGAGGCAACGTAATATCTACTTCTATTATAGCCCCAGCAGCTGGAGTAAAAGCTGTTGTAGCTTCTACAATAACTGGTAAATTTGGAGTAAGCGCGTCTGTCATTGTTGTTTCAAAAACACCTGGCGCTGTTTCCTTATACACGTCTATTGCTTTATGAGGCGCATATTTACAAACAGTTACATGATCTTCTGTTGTATAAGCTAAATCAGCAATACTAGTAAACCTATCAATAGGTGTAGCAAACTCATCTCTAACGCTTATCACTCTTGGTTGGTTTCTATTATCTGTAAAAAATAATAAGTCTTCTATTAGATTTACACTTCTAATTTTCCAAGCGTAAGAAAAATTTAAAAACTTACCAGCAGAATAAATAAATATATCACCAGTTGCAAAATCATATCTAACAATAGCATGATTAACATTTAAACCAGTTTGATAGTTTAAATTACTCAACGTGTTGTTAGTTAAAAACAAATACAATTTACTATTTACCTCGTCTACATATTGGCCGCAAGCTTTTAAGTACTGACCACCAACACCTAATACAGCAGACATTTGTAATCCAATGTCACCATTTAAAACAGGTCTTGTTCCTTGTATATTTTCAGCAGCTCCAACATTACTATCTTCTGACTTTGATATAGCTATATTTTGTGCGTCACGATATTCTCCGTTGGGTAATAGTCTTTCGTCTAAGTCCTTGTTCATCTTGGACTTTAGAAAAGTATTTTTTATTTCTGCCATTTAATTTTAGTGTTTAATCCATTTAGATTTACCACGCATAACCTGTACTATTTCATCTAACTTAATATTAGATAATCTAATTTTAGCATTTCTAAGTTTAGCACTCTTTTCTTTTCTATATCTTTGTACAATATATTCTGGTATACGAACTCGAGACGCTAGTATATTGTAATTTATATACGCGTATAAAGCATCTTCAGCCATTTTAGGTACTCTAGTATCTAAATCATAAGCAAGACCATCAGAAATGTATTCTATTACTATGCATTTACCTACTAAATCACTAGAAAAAGTAAACTTACCTTGCCTTTCATCTATGCCAAACCAACCATTTACTTGACTTGTCTGTGGATTTAAGCCATATCTTTGTCCAGCTATCACGTTCCAGTACAATGGAAACGGCGTGTTAAAATAATCAGTATAATAACTCCAGTAATTACCGTCCCAACCTGTTATTAATCTAGTATTAGCTTGCTTCCAAGCTCTAGTTGTTAATGAAGTTGTTTCTAAGTTTTCATTTAAAGCGTCTTGGATAGGTAAACCATCTTGATCTTGTGCTAAGCTTTGGTATGGATTAGTAGTTAAACCATTGTTAGGTTGTATAGTATGCAATACACCTAAATCATCTTTCCATGCTAATCTTACATAGTTCACATAATCTTGTGGTATTACTAATGATAAGCTAGGTGGTATTTCTAATTCTTGAGATTTAATACTTTTTAACGTATCATAACTGAACTCTTGCAGTCCTCGCTTAGCATGAAATATAACATCTGTTCTTTTTACGCTTGGTATTAATTTACCAGCGCCTACATATGCTATCATATAGTTTGTGATAACATCTGCTAAACTAGTATATGAATATCCACCATAGTTGCTCCAAACGGTATTTTCAGTTAATTGTACTTTTAAATAATTACCAGCGGCTAATCCAGCTGTAACAGTAACTGTGTTACCAGAAACTGTATACGTATTATATAATGGTGTGTATGTTAAACCGCCATCAATACTAACCTCTAAATAAAAATTATTTGTAGGCCAATTAACATTTGTTGGATCAGCTGTTGCAAAAACTAAATCAGTGTTAAATGTAGTGGTAAAATCAAAGTTAACACCATCTGCTATGAACGTTTGTGTTCCCGCGTAGTACTGTCTATTGTTTTCAGATATTAACGTCATTTATTATAGTTTTTCGTTTTGCTCATTCATTGCTGCTTCTTGAGCTGCAGCTTGTACGATTTGTGGATCTCTTATTATAATACCCGCGTACATTAATATTTTTATTATAACTTCACTTTGTTCAGATGGGTGAAGCTCAAACTGTACAGAACCAGTAGGGTTTGTAGTTTCATTATATGCTGATGGATCATATACATACTGACCTTGGCCACCAATTTGATAACCCCATCTAACATCATTAGGCTTACGCACATAGTTAGCTGTTATACCAGTTTGTATACTAGTAGGTCTAACGAATACTCTTTCGTTTTCATATAAGTAAGTTGGAAATGTAATTGACGCTCTAGTTAGTTTAGATTTTTCAGCATAGTAAAAATCTTGTCTATCTAATCTTTGTAGTTCTACGTCGTCATTGTATACAACAGTTCCAAGTCTATAAAACTCGGGTGTAGTTCCGTAAAAGTCTGTTGTAGGTAAATCAAAATACCCCTGGCCTGGTACATAGGTACAAGTTCCAAAGGTTTTAAATATAGCTATTTTTTCATCTATATTCATTTGCCTGTCCGCATAATCAGTATCTGTTTGCGCCACGCGTAACTGTTGATTTAAATCATCAAAGTATTTTTCAAATATATCTAACTGTACTTGTGTAGCCGTTTTATTAAATTCATCAGGCGTCATATAACCACGTTGTTCTTTATTTAATATTGACAACACGGTTCTATATACAGTGTTTACGTTTATAGCCATAGTGTATTTTTATTATAATAAAAGGCGGGCGAACCCGCCTTATTATTTACTAGTATAGTTTCTTTTCAATAGATTTTAAAACCATAATACCTTCGTCAGTTTGTAAGAAACTAGCAAAAGCGCTATATGGATTTTCTCCAAAAGGAACTTTCATTATTTGTTCTTTAGTTTCAGCCCAAACAAAATCTTTGTTTTTATTAGCCAGCGTTACTACACCTTGTTCAACAGCTTTAATAGCTATATTTCTAAGTTGTATATTTTCATCTGCGGCTAATTTAATAAAAAGCTTAGGATTTTTCTTAGCAAAAACTAATATATCTCTTTTAAGTTCTTTTGTACTTAACTCAGAGACCTTTGTTCCTTTTTCAACTCTTAATATTGCTTCAGCTAAATCAATATCCATACCTCTAGCAATGTTAAGCGCGTCTATTTCAAACTCTATTTCTTCTACTTCATTGGTAGCAACCTGAACAGGTTTTCTTTCAGCATATTTTTTATCTAATGCTGGGTGGTATAATGATAATAGTTTTTGTAAAGCTTGATATTGTTTTGGAACATTTAAAACACCATCTTTAAATTGAATATGTTTTAATGTTACCTCTCCTTTTTGCTCATCAACAAATGGTGATGACTGATTTGTAGCATATCTTAAAGCTCTTTGCTCGTTTTTCTCTGCATCAAACCAAAGTAAAGGATACCTTTGTGTATGTCTTGAAGACAATGTATATGTAAGAGGTTCTTTATTACCTAATAAATAATATTGTCTATCTTTTATTTCCCAAGAGTTGTCAACAACAACTTCTTCTTTTTGTTTTTTCTTTTTTGTCATGATATAATATAATTAAATAAGTTAAAGGTATATGGGCGCCGAAGCGCCCTTTACCTTATAAAATGTTAAGATGTCATCAACACGAAGTTGTTAGCACCTTGTACACATAAACATCTCTCAGATAAGAAATGAACTTCCATTGCGTCAAGATCAGAAGTGAAAGCACCACCGACAGAACCAGTGATCCATGACTTCATTCTTCTATCATCAGTTTGAGAAGCTCTATATCTTACGTGTAAGAAAGGTCTTCTAATGTTTGTACCAAGAATTTGGTCATAAACAGTTGAAGTACCAGCAGGAATTAATACTCCTTCGATGTCGTCACCTGAAGTAAAGAACTCAGATCCACCTCTTGTAGAAGCATCGTTTAAGTATTTCCAGCTTGTCTTATAAAAATCGTAAGATCCTCTTCTAAATCCTGAGAACTGTAAATTAAGAGCCATTTCTTCAGAGTTTTCAAATACACCATAAGATGTACCACCGATACCATAAGAGTTTTGTGAAGCAAGCATGTTATCAATATCAAGCTCAGTAGCTCTATCTAAGAATAACATATTTTCTTCAATAGCTCCTTGGCTATCTAAGTTCTCAAGAATTGTATCAAAGTCAGCTAATGCACCAGCGAAAGCAGAGAATACATTTCCTCTGTCTTCAATAGCAGCAAATAAACCTTCAGTACCTAGTAAAGCAGCGTTGTTAGCATTAAAGTCTGTAATACCAGCTTGTGCTTGAGTATGGAATAGGTTTGCAGAAGCACCATTTACATCGGCTAATTCACCTTCAACCATTACCATTTCTAAGTAATCTTCAAATCTTAATCTAGTTTCAGATTCAGCTTTTAGATACCATAAGTATCCAGTTGCACCATCTTCTGTAGTTACTTCAACCCAACCAATCTGTGCAGTATCAGATCCAGATACAGCGTATCTATCTCTAATAATAACTGGTTTGTTGGAGAACTGAGTGAAAGAAGGCTCAACATTTTCTAATACTCCTGAGCTAGCTTTTGGATATTCAGAACCATAAACGAATACTTTATATCCTACAGCATCAGCAGGAATTTGTCCACCACCAGCAGAAGTTTCCATATATGGGAAAACTTGGATTTCATTTGCGTTAAGAGCAGATCCTGGAACAATACCAGAGTCAGCAACATACGCTTTAATTGAATCACCACCAGACTTAGGTAGAATTACTACAGTCATACCTGGAGTAATTACGTTAGTAAGTCCTGCTGTTGGAATTACAAATAAATCTAATACGTTTCCTGCAGCACCTAACGGCTGTACAGTATCGTAAGATATATGTAATCTGTTTTGTTCAGACCAAACTACTTGGTCAGAAGTCATCGGCATTTCAGCGCCGACCATTCTAATGAAGCCAGATAACGTTCTGTTTCCATAACGCTCTACTTCAGCTTCATAGATTTCAGGAAGATACTGTTGAGAAAAATCTCTAGTACCATCCGTAAAACTAAGGTAGTTGTCCGACAAAATCTGTTGAGATTGTGACGGGTTCAACGAACCAAATAAGGGATTTAAGGGCATAATTAATTGTTTTTAAATTATCGTTTTCTAATTTTTAATTTACTAACATCAGAACCGCTAATAGCACGAACCTTAACACCACCTACAAACACATCATTACTTGGAGACGTACGCGCCTCTGTTGATACATTTTTAGATTTATTAACAACATCTTTAACGGCATCGGCTTTACCTTGCTCATAAAAATGCTGCGCTATAGTATCCGCGTTTCTAGCAGCAAACATTGCTTTGTGATAACCTTGAGTATCTTTTACATTGCCCTTATCGTCCAAGAACTTCTGAACAAAGTCCTGTAAATTACTCTGAGCTTTTGCAACTTCATTTGGATTTTTAACACCGTATCTAAATTTCTTTTCACCAACTTTGAAATCAAAACCTTTGAATTCATCAGTAAATAATTTAGACGTTTTTTGTTTAAAATCTTCGTGTTGTTGTAAAGCAACTTCCTGATTTTTTTGATAGCGGTTAAAAAAGTCAATAGCTTTTTGTTGTTCTTCAGTAACACCAGGTCTTAATCTAACTTGGTCATAATACTTGTTTTTAAGATCATCTAAAAAGTTTTTGGCTTTAGCAACCTCTTCTTTATAAGCGAGTTTTTTTCTTTTGATGTCTCGCTCCTCATCAACATCTTCATCATATTGGAAATTTTCCTCCATGATAAAATTTATTTCCTCATCATTAAGATGTGGTTTGCTTTGTTTGTAATATTCTTTTAGTAAAACATTTGTATCTACTTTACTGTAGTCAGCGTTTAATCTTACGTAGTCTTCTATAGTTCCATTTGTTTCTTCCATAAACTTAACTAATTTGTCTACATTTTCTGGAAGTTGTATTTCTGGTTTTTCTATTTTAGGTTCAACTACTTTTTCTTCTTCTTCATTAGTTACTTCTTTTAAAGGTGTAACTTCTTCTACTTCTTGTTCTTCGGTGGTCCGTATTTCTTCAACCACTTCTTTGCTGTCGCCACTGTCTTTGGGTTCTCCGATAGTAGCATTGCTGTCATCTGTGCTTTGCTCTTGAACGGCATCTTCTTCTTGTTTTACTTCTGTTAAATCTACTTTAGCTTCAACAGTTGGTTCAACTGTTTCTTCTACTTTTTTACCTAAATCTACTTTTATAGGTTCATCATTTGAAACCTGTTCTTTAATAGATTTTTTCTTGATCTTTAAAGATCCAGAATCTTTTTGTTTTGCCATAATAAAATAATATAAAATTAATAAAAAATACTACGCAAACTGCTCTAATTCAAAACCACCTAATGTATCATTTTGTGATTCAAAATCTACAGGTAAAGAATCATTTTTTCTTTGTGAAATCATTTCTGATTGCTGCGTAGCTTGTATTCTAGTACGTTGATCTTTACGATCTTCGATTTCTTTTTCTTTTTCTCTTTTAACTGCTGCTTGCATTTCAGCTAAACGTAGCTGATATTGAAACTCTTGCTCCATTAATTCTTTTTTAATCTGAGCTTCTTTTTCTAATTTTTGTATTTCAAAATTAGATTTACCTTGTTCTATTTGCATTTGAGTTTCAGCAATAGCCTGTTGTTTTTGAACTTCATACATAGCTGCTTGCTCAGCGCTTTGCGCATTAGCAGCTGCTTGAGCTTGAATATTAGCTTGCTGCTGCTGTTGCTCTTGAGCTTGTTTTTGTTTACGTTTTAGTTTTAATAATTGATTAGCTAATTTAATATTATTTATTTCTCTAATATCAATAGCATCTTCTAAATTAATACCACCACTCTTTAAAGCTATTTGTATACTTTGTTCTAGTTGCGCTTTTTCTTCTTCATCTGGTTCTAATTCTAAATAAATACCAAAATCAAATAAGTTTAAGTCTTGTATTTCATCTAGCGTACCTACATTAAAATTACTTATAGACTGTTTTAAAGACTGAGCTAACAGCTCGTAATCAAAACAATCAGCTATTCTAAGTGAAATGTTTTCTGCTGTTCTAACAGCTAGATATAACGAAGCTTGTAATATGTGTCTAGTTGCTACATTAGAGTTATAAGCGGCTAGTTTCTGTAATCCTACTAACGCGTCTGGGTCTGGTGTACTAGCATCTCTAGCTTCATTTAGTCCCGTCACGTCTCTTATCATCTGTAAATAGTATTGATACGTGCTAATTAAACTTTGCAACTTAGAGCCAGCATTAGAAGTTCTAAGTTCTTGTATAGGAACTTTACCTCTGTTAGGATCACCATCTTGGGTTAAACTTCTACCTACAATACTACCTGTTTGGAAGTACATGTTTAACGCTTCTTGTGGATTGTAATTAGTTCCATTACCCAAATCAACTTCAGCTAAACCATCTACATCTACAAATACACCGTCAGGTACCATACGTGATATAACCTGCTGTAGTTTTAAATGAGTAAGTTGAATCATATCAGCAAACCCTGTAATTCTACTAACCATAGATTCTATTCTACCGTGATACATACGAGGCGCGCATATAGAATAATTCATTCTAACTTTAGTAGAATCAGCAAATGGTCTAGACATATTTTCAGACATTTCCCATTTAATCATTTCGTTTATACCTAAAACTTTAGCACCAGTATATAATACTTCAATTGATCTAGATACTTTATCAAACTTATCATTTGGCTGTGGATTAAACGTGTCAGGTTTTTCTAGTGCTTTTTCTAAACCTTGATCTGTCTTTTTAATTTTAAATACTTGATCAATATAAGTTTTGTATTCAAAAAACATTACAGCAACTACATCAGGAGTTTCATTCCAGTTTCTTAAATAATTTTGTTCACCTGGAAACTTTTCAATTTCTTTTAACTGCGCGTCAGTTAAGTAAGGAAATTGTTTTTTAAGTTCAGACATGCTAATCATTTTAACCTCTCCAACATAATATAAGTCTTCAAAGTTAGGATCAGTTGTGTATGAATAAACTAGATTAGAAGGATCAACATATTCAACAGTCACACCGTTAGCTGGATTAAAATTGGTTTTAACAGCACCAATACCTAATACAACTAAATCCTGTATAATTCTTTTTTTAGTTTCGTAAAATTTATTTTGAGCAAGCACGTTTGAAATAGCTTCTTCTTCTGCTATCTCTATACTTTGTTTATAATCAAGCTGCATGTGTAAAGATAACTCTTCTTCATTTTCAGGCAAGTTGTCTTTGTTTTCAGTTGAATATAAATCCATGCCTAATACCTGTTGAGCTTTTTGTAGATATTCTCTAGTTTGAATATCTCTCATCAGCGCATTAGCATAGTTAGTTCTTTTTTGTACCGAGTCTGGATCTTGTGAATAAGCCTTTATATCGTAATCTCTATCAGCTAAACCATTTGTAACTATATCTACAAATTTAGAAATAATTGGAACAGGTTTCCAGTCTAAGTTTAAATAAGATAAATCACCATTAATAGCAAGTTCATCTTTATATTTTTGTATTGATTGCTCTCCTCTAGCATATAGTCTTCTATTATGATATTCAGCATAATTAGTTTTATATAAGCCATATCTTACGCTACCGCTTCCATATCTATTATTACTGAACCACTCGTTTTCAATAGCTCTAGCTACTTTCAAGCCGTATTCGTATGTGTTCTTTTCCTCAGTAGGTACCACCTGACTTGGAAAGCCACTTAGATAATTAGTGTCAACACTCATTTATTGTATAATTTTTGAAGTATAACCAGAGTTACTATATTTTTTAAATCCTAGAGACACCGCCTCTTTTTTAAATTCAGCAACCGGTTTGTATTTATTTTTATTACAAGCCATTATAGCAAGTCCAGAACTTATTGACGCGTCAAATTTAGTTCTATTGTTTATATTAAATTTAGCCCAGTCTTCTAATGTACGTTGAAAATACATATCGCCATATCTATCTGATAATTCACCTACATATGTTTCAATATAATATTCAATTGCAGCTGCATGAGCTTGTCTTATATCTTCGCTAGAGTTTGGTATACCACCTATTTCTTTTTCAGTAGTTGATAATTTATTCCAAACTTTATCAGGTCTATTCATAGAATAACCTCTGTAACCTCTACGTTTTAAATAATATAAAAGTCTAGGTTTATTATTTTCCGCAAGTAATGGCATACCGTAAAATACTAATGCCATTAATATATCTTCAAAAAATATATCAGCTGTTTGTGGTCTAGCTATATATTCTAAAAAGAAATGATTAGGAGGACAATCCTCCATACTAAATTTTGTTAAACCATGTAAAGATCCTTTTGATCCTTTATTGTCTACCGTTCCAGAAATATCGTAACTATCACAACCAAAAGCTCCCATGTGTTCATTACCTGGATATTTAACAGCTCCTTTTACTATAACATTATTCTGTAAATTAATAGGTGGAACCCAAGATATTTTAAATCTACCTTCTTTATTAGGAGAAAATATAACTCTACTATCTTGTATACCATTTTCCCATTGAAAATTACCAGCTGTAACCAACGGAGAAGTTAATAACATTTCTTCGTTGTAATCAACTTGTTGATATATTTTAGTTAAATTAAACAAAGAAGATTTTGTTTCATCTCTAAATGCGTGTTTTTCCGTGCGAGGAAATTGTCTATAAAACTCATTTAAAGCATCTTGATCTCCTTTTAATCCATCTACTTCGTTGTTCCAATAATCAACTACACCTAATTCTATTTCATACCCATCAGGGCCGATCGTTTTTTCTTTAGGTGTATCGAATACAGGTAATCCATAAGAATCAATGTATCCTTCGTAATTCCATTCCATAGGTATGAACAAAGAATAGAGTCCCGAACGAGTCTGTCCGTTGGCGTTTCGTTTTGTAACATCGGAATCATAATACAATTTTTTAAAATTATTACCTCCTTTATCTAATGCATTTGAAGTTGAACCCATCATGCATTTACCAACTATTCTACTACCTAATCGTAAGGTTGTCTTGGTGACACGCCAGTTGTTGAGGATGTTATTGGGCTTTTCCCACTTCCCCGACTCATCATGGACGAGGAGTTTGAGCTTCTCCCCATCGTAGGAGTTGTCACCGGTATTCTTCCAGTCGATGGTGGTGTCCAATCCCTTGAGATCCTGTAAGGTTTCGTCGGCGGTGCTGGTAAGTTTACGTCTGGTAAATTTACTGGCTGGGACACGGTAGGCAAGCTCGGTCTTTGGACGGTCCATTCCGTCCTGGGTCGGCTTGAAAAAGAAGGGGTAATTAACGGATATGGGTACCACCTTATCTGTGAACATACTCTTCGCGTCAGGTCCAGACTTGGATAATATACCATACCTGGAGTCACTTGATATGGTTGCCAAGTTAACCACCTCTCCTGAGGCCATGAAAGAAAACCCGGACCTCCTATTCTTAAGGTAACACATCCCAAAGGATCGTGAATCTGCCTTACAAGCTTCCCAGAAAATAAAGAATAATCTATTTGATTCACGGAAATCTGGTTTCCCGACGTCAATCTTAGACCACTGCAAGTACATGTAATGAGTACCACTAATGTAAGTAGGAACGTCTTTGTTATAAAACCAAAAACCTTCTTCTCTACGAGTGAATTCATTATCGATGTAATCATACCATTTTTCTTTAAAATCTTGTGGGTACTGTTTAAAATCAAAAACAGTTTTTATTTTTTGTAATTCTTTAGGATAATCAAATCTATCCCAAGTATTACTTTTAAATTTATAAACATCTTTAGGTTTAGGTAAAGCTATTTTTAAATTTTGTATTTCATATATATCGCCTATAGTACCATCTTTACTTATAATTACTATATCAAATTCTTTATTATAACCATATTCCCATTTTTTAGACTTATTATATTTTTTAATAGTCTTAGGGTTTATATGATCATTTACTATTTTGTATAAAGTTTGCTGATACATTATTTAGACCTCCCTTCTGCAAAACCTTTAAAAGTATCTTTTTTAGTTTCTTTTTTAGGCTTATCCTCTAACATATCTTTTTCTTCTTGTATACGATTAAGTATTTCAAAAGCATCAAATATAGCAAGCTTTTTAGTTGCCGCTGCATTTTTTAATCTGTCAGCTGATATATCATCATCTGAATCAACAATAGGTTCTTTAGCTACCTTTATTAATTCTTCCACCGCTTTTTGCCCAGCGTGGATTATATTCAACTTCGTCTCCTTTGTATTCATACTTAGCAAAGATGTTTTTAGATTTCATACAATATAAAAGTTCTTCATCAATTAAAAACCTCCATTCACGTTTAGGTGGATAACCAACTAAATCACCGGTGTTTACGCCTTTTTTAGCTAATTGTTTATTGTTGTATTTTATTACACCAGTTAAATATTTGTCTTTAATTGGTTTTATAAAACAATAATCACCAAACGTTTTCCAATTACCATCATTTGTATATAAGTATATTTGATCAGGCGCAGCGAAATACAAGTCTTCATTAAAGTAAGAAGCTGAATTACGCTCATCACCTTGTTGATCGTACCATCTTCTAAATATATTATGATGCACTATAACTATATCACCTACTTTAATATCTGTATCGTAAGCTGTAGGCGTTGCTATTACTTTAGCAAATCTACTTATAAATTCAAACTCTTCTATTGAAGTGTTTATAATTAATTTTTTATCACCAATTTTAATTTCATTTTCATATCTATTATTAAGAGGTGATATAATAAAATTTTGAATACTTCTCATTAATATTCTAAATCATATTCGACAGATATAGCCATGTTAGAATTAAACTTCTTCCATGGCAATACCTCATCGTTTTTCTTTATATAAATATTATAAGAACTATCAGATTCATCAAGCATTATACAATGTATTTCATGTCCTCCATAAACTTGCTGACCTATAGAATAATGCATCGCATCATTTTTATAATCAGCGCCAATACTGATTTTTCTTATATTAGAATCCATTAGTCTACTTTTTTAAGAGTTTCTTCTGGAATCTCTTCATAAGTACCATCAGCTAAGTTAATACTTACTTTACCATATTCTTTTTCTAACTCAACTTTTAACTCGTCCATTGCTTTTCTAATTGCTGGAACTTGAGTTAATAAATCTTGTTTTTGTGCTTCAATAGCGCCAACTTGATTTATAACTTGAGCCATTTGGTTTTGGTTTTCTTGAATCTTTTTTAAATCTTCTTCTTTAACTTTTTTAATTTCTTCACTCATAATTTAATTTTTATTTAATTTTAATAATTGTTTACTTAATTATAGTCACTTATTTTATTAGTATTTTACTTTTTAAATATACTAGTTGCTTTTTCTGTCGTGCGTCCTCCGAAATAGGCTAATACAACGGCCATCATAACATTCTCAAAAGTAGAGTTCCAATTATCATGTATTGTAAAAGGTATACTTTCTACGCTATCTAATATTCCAGCAAATGAAAATATAACAATACACCATATTAAAACTAATGGTCTTACGTTTTTAGACATCCAAGAATCAGACATTGAGTCTGCTTTCCATCTTGAAGTAATGGCCTCTATTTCTTTATTCTGTTGATCAAATATTAATTGTTGAAGTTTAATTTTATCTTCAACTGGCGCAGGAGATTTTGTAATTTCAGCTATAGCTTCTTGAGGAGATGTTACTCCTTTTAATACATTAGCTAAAGTTGGGTTTACAACTGACGCTGCTCCAAATAATAATTTACCAACTGTTGTGTCTTTAAATTCTTTTTTGTTTTGCATAAGCTTCTTTTTCCCAAGGTAAATTTTTATCACCTTCTTTCATTTTAGATCTTGGATATTTTTTACCACACCAATAAACATATTTATCATCATAAGACAAATCACCGCGTTTTATTTGATCTACATGAACCATCTCATGACTAACAGTCTGGGACTCTACGTCAGTAGGTAAATGCCTATTTATAACAATTGCCCCTGTGTTTAAAGTAACACCGTGAACAGCACCATCTTTAAAATCAACTTTATATATCGGCGTGTTATCAATATGATATGGTGGGTTTATTTTAAAAGCCATTATCTCTTATAGCTACATCCTTTTTTCTTAGCGCCTTCTCTAATCATAGCAAAATCATTAGCATCTACATCACCATCGCCATCTCCCATTGCATCAATTTTTTCGCCGCCTTTATTTAATTTTTTAGCTGCAGCTCTATTATCGACTGGCATATATGTTTCTAGGTTTCTAACTTTTCCATAAACTTTACTTAGTGGATGTATATTACCCGGAAGCATCATAGCAGCTGCTTTATCAGCTTCGCTACTATAAGACATTACAGCTTTATTTTTCTCGCCATAACTTTTAGCAGCATGCTTTTTGTCATCATAAGCGTGTAATGATTTGTCAGCTCTGTGCAATTGTTTTTTTGCATCGTAAATTAATTCTCTGTCGTGAATCATTGTGTATCTTGGGTGATTACCCGTGTATCCATGTCCCATTGTTTTAGTTTTAAATTATTATTATTTTTATGGTAATGCGGTAGATGTTAAACTACCTCCATTAGCCACTGTTATTCTATATCTTGTTCCATCAGGTGATTTTAATATTATACCTTTAGTATTTAAAGTAACTTCAACATCACCACTAGCAACTGTAAGTTTTGCGCTAGGACTAGTAGTTCCAATACCTACGTTGCCATTGTCTGCTAAAGTTGCTAGATCTACACCGCTATTATTTTTAAAAAAAATACTACCACCAGATGTTGCTGAAGTAACGTTATTTACAATACAAGCATTACCTACAAAACTTGTAGTAGTACGTATAAGACCTACAACATCTAAAGGCACACCAGGACTAGTAGTTCCTATTCCAACCTCACCGGTTTGCTTAACATTTACTAAAGAAGTACCATTATCTGAAATTCTAAAGTTTCTACCACTATAACTACCAAAGGTGTTTAAATCTATATATAAAGAACCGCCTGATTTTAAAGAAGAAATTGTGCTATTATTTATAAGAATATCACCAGAATTAACTTGAAGTTTTTCTGTAGGATTATTAGTTCCAATACCTACGTTGCCACCATTGAAATATGTAGTTCCCCCAGATGCAATTTGTACGCCTTTTGTAGTGCCATCAGAACTATACATATCTAAAATTGATGCATTTCCTGTACCACCTATATAAAAATCAAATCTTTTTTCACCATTAGATGCTTTAAACCTTACATTTCTGTCTATATCATTATTACCTGTACTACCACCTCTGACGTCTAACATAGCTGTCGGCGAAGTAGTGCCTATTCCAATAGCGCCTCCGTTGAAATGTGAATTACCATAAGTTCTAATGTTTACCATTTCTACACCACCGCTTCTTCCTACTACGAAACCACCGCTGCTAGATGCACCTATTTCATAATAATTATCAGCGTCATAACTTGCTCTAACTCTACCAACAACGTCTAGCTTTTGTGCAGGACTAGAAGTTCCAATACCAACTTTACCCGCGCTAGAAGATGTTAATAATACATTAGCTCCGGTAGTACCTAATTGCGATATACCACTAGAAATAAAACTCCCTTCTACATGTAGTTTAGCAGATGGACTAGCAGTTCCAATACCTACATTTTCAGATG
>Ga0208767_1000373_pt1 | contig 35532 bp, 59 predicted proteins | sample VirMetDEL_Mar_21_FD_184514 | JGI IMG/M metagenome (GOLD analysis project Ga0208767, IMG submission 184514) | Aqueous microbial communities from the Delaware River and Bay under freshwater to marine salinity gradient to study organic matter... | ecosystem: Environmental > Aquatic > Marine >... | reverse complement strand
AAATTCTATTAAGTCCTGAAGCTCCCGCTTGTTTATTTGCTTGATAACCCTTGTATCCTCCATAGGCAGCTAGGGCATAAGGTAAATATTGTAACATCTAGTATATTTCTCCTTTAAAGATCTTTAAATATAAAATATTACCATTTTACTTAGGTAATATCAACTCATCAGCAAAACGTCCTTCATATTGATGTTCGCCAATGTGTGCAATAGGGTCGTCAATAAATGCATGACATTTACCACCCTTGTCTCTCCATAACTTACAGAAGGCAAAATCTTCACCTAAATAGGTCTTAGTTACTGGGTCATGAATACAGTCAAAAAAGTTCCACATATGAGGTTTAGTTACATACTCACCATTAATCACAGTCTTTTGAACTATTGCCTTATCTGGATAATCTTTAATCATTTTATCAAATACTCGTCTTTTAATTAACATACAACCAGTTGGGCTGTGAGTTACTTCAATAACCCCTCTTTCAATTTTAATATCATCATGTGGATCAGCTAATTTCATCGGATAAAGATTTGTCCATTTACCTAAATCTTCTGGGTTTTTTATTTTACCCTCTTTAAACTTGTCATAAGCTTTGTCCCACTTAATCGTCTTTAATGGATAAGGTATTGAGATAATATCTTTATCTCTTTCGAGCATTTTAAATATAGAGTGTGCATTAAATATAATATCTGAATCAACAAACAACATGTGTGTACAGTTAGATTCTAAAAAACCAGATACACATAAGTTTCTACCTTGCGTAACTAATGATGATTTCATTATTTGAAACGTCACTAATACATTTTTTTCAAAGCATAGTTTTTGAAACTCTAATAATCCTTGAGCATAATGAATGGAACATTGGTCATGTACTGGTGTTGCAACAAATATTCTATAAGGTGATCTTGGTTTATCCGGTGGCCGTTGTCCGGTATCCGTTTTCCACATTGGAGTAACTTTTTTTGCACCATCAACTAATTTAGGTTTAGGCTTTATTGCGCTCACTAATGGCTCCTCTTAAAAAGCTTTCCCATTCCATTCCTTTTTTATTCCAACTATAAAATCTTTTATAGAATAATTGTTGCTGCTCCAAGTGATCTTGTATAAAAGGCTCATGTAAATAACTTGCTGCAACCTTAATAGCCTCCGCAGTTCCTAGTGCCATTTGTTCAAAGTCTTCTGTGTAATTTATATACACAGGCCATTCTGCACAGGTTTCATATAATGCACCATAGTTATTAGTAACAACGTGAACACCTGACGCTAAAGCCTCAAGAGCAGATACACAGGATGTTTCTTCAAAGGTACTTGGATACACAAACATATCGTAGCTTGGCATCACCTCTCTTATGTATTCGTTTGGTTTATAACCAATATAATTTACATTTGGTAATTGTTTAGCTTGTTCATATAAATCTTTAAAGTTATCATCGTTCTGTTTTTTAAACTGATCTCCGTAAACTTGTGTAGACGAATAAACATCTAAAGTGATGTTGGGATCAGTAATTTCTTGCATTGCACGTAACAATACATTTAAACCTCTCCAAGGAGTGCAGTGATGTATTAATTTTATAGGATCGCCTTTTTTATATATTTTTCTTTGTGGAAAAGATTCAATACCATTTTTAATTACAATAGATCTATCCGTTGGTATATCAAAAAAATATCTAAACTTTTCATAATTCCAATGTGAATTAAATACATACCAATCATATTCTTTGTGTCTTTCTTTGTTACCAAAAAACTCTTGTAAATTAGGTTGATCGTATGAATTCTTTTGCCAAAGAATGTTTACTTTGTTTGGATCTAACGGTATCTTACCCGGTACTGAAGTGCATATCTGGACTCTGGATAATAATTCTTTACCAACATATTTTTCTAACAGCTCATGCTGTATTTCAGTGGCTCCTCTGGGTTTCATTATTTTTTTGTTTTAGCACCCATTGAAACTCTTGTCACTCTAATTTCTAAATCCTGTCTAAAATCTTCTTGAGTTGTATCTGTATTAGGATCTAATACATCAGCTTGAAATTCATCTTTACTAGCATAAACTTTACCAGTTCTTTTGTTTTTAATAATTTCTTTAGCCTCAGCGGGTATTTTTGGTAAATCACTCATGTATATTTATAGTTAAAGATAGTTTATTTTCATTTTTACTTATTACTTTATGTAAAACATTTTTAGGTATAATGCAAGTATCCTTTGGCTTTAAAGTGTAAAGTTTATCTTTAATTTTCCAATCAGAAACACCATAAATTTGTTTTACAATAACATTATAATTGTGACTATGATAATTAAAACTAGGTGTTTGACCAACTTTAGAAAAATAAAAATTACCATTAATATTGCATCCTGTAGCATAAATTAATTTTTGATTTAATTCTCTTAATTGATCTGTTAAATCAAATATATTAGATATTATTGAAGTAAATCCTAAATCATAAAATTTTTTCCATGCTTCATAGTTTAAATAACTATCTACATTAAAAAAATAAACTGATGAATTTGTTGCAGTATTATTAATAATTTCTACAGACGGTTGACCACCTGGATATACAATAGGCCATCTTCTTCTTATTTTTAAAAAATTTAAAACATCCTCCTCAGTTAAATCTATATTAGAAGATTTAACTATTTCAGCTACTTTAATTAAATTTAACATCTGCCTTGTCTGTTGTATTTTTTAAAATCTCTTTTCTCAGATTTATTTTTTGATTTTTTGTGAACACCTGGACGCTTTTTAGGTTTTGGTCTAGGTACAAAATGTGTAAATTTTTGTTTAGCCATTATTTTTAATAAAATCTATATTAAAAGAAATTGATATTCTTGATTGTTCATTTTTGTTTGGTAAAACCATGTGTTCTAAGTGAGAAGGAAATATTATCATTTGATATTTTAAAGGTTGAATTTTGTATTTTACTAAAAAATCAATTTCATTTCCTATAAATTCATCGTCATGAAGCATCATAGTCACAGATTTATCATTTTTTAAAAAAACCAATTCTCCACTTTTTTCTGGAACTTCTACGTAATAAACACCAGAAAAATTAGATTTTGGGTGTAAATGAATTTGATTAAAACAATTTTTGTAATTTTCATTTATCCAAACATTAAGTAACCTAAAGTTGTATATTGGATTCACATTATAGTTAGAGTTAATTAATTCAACAGCTTTATAAAAAATTTTTTTATTAAGTTCTGTATCCATAATTGGATTAGTTTGAAAACCATCAATATTTGATCTTATATTGTTTTCATTTTTATCTTTTTTATCTTTTAAAATTTTTTTGATTTTAATAATTAATTCATCATCTATGAATGAATCTACTATTATACTTTCTTTAAAAATATCGATTTTAGCCATTTTGATCTGATCTATTTATTTCTAGAATAGATACCACAGCTGAGACTGAATTGGTAGTGTTACATTCAATATTTAATGTGTCACTCTCTTCAAGTATAATGGGTCCTTTGGCTATATTACAAATAGTTGGCCCAGAAATAGATGCATAAGCTATCTGAATTGTTGAGGTATTTGTTGCATCTGTAATACTTGCTTTTAATACTTTTGATCCAGATTCGTTTGTAACTTGTATGTTTTGAATAATAGCACGTGAGTTAGACGGTGATGTATATACTGTCACTGCTGCAGTAGTCGTTGGATCATAGAATGCGTTTTTATAAATATTAGCCATTTGTCGTATCGTACCATTTTATTGAACCCACAATATCATCACCATTTGATGCACCTTTAGCACATAAAGTTAGTGTGTCAGATGCACCTGCTATTGTTTGTCCAAGTTGATATTCAAAATTAAAACCATCTCCAAAGTTTTCAATAGAAACTCCTTTACCAGATAAATAAGTTCTATTTATAATAGTCCCACCTGTAATAGTTGTAGTACCAGTTAAATCATATTCTATATTATCAGAATAACTTGTATATGAAAACGCTGTTGAAGGAGTTGCGTTTTGTCTTAACTGTACTTCAAAATCAGAGTTAGATACAGCAGAAGCTATAAAACCTTGAGGAATAATAAGTGCGTAAGGTCGTCCTGATTTAATTCTAATGGTTGCTAAATTATAAAATGTACCAGCTGTTGTTAAATTCACTCCACCTAATGATGCTGTTCCAACTGATTGAATAACTCCTTGTGGAGAATAGCCACCTTCAATCATACAAGAAGAACATACTTGTTGTAATACCGCTGCACCAGATATCGTTCCTGTAGTTTCTATTTCATATCTTATTGGTAAGTTTGCAGTTTGCATATAAACCGTATCTAAATTATTTGCATTTAAAAAAGTATGCGCTGTAATAAATTTACCATCTATTACAAAACCAACTCTAACAGCTCCCATTCCTAACCATTCATAATCCGTAAATAAAATAGTTGCTTTAGTTGGATCGAGTGTATAACCAGAAGCTCCTGTTCCATCTAACTTATCACCATTCCAAGATGATTGGGCAACATTGTTATCTACAGCAGAACCTGTTACATAAGTTCTTCTTACAATCTGATAACCAGTTCCCGTATCTTCAAAAAAGATTCCATTATTTGCATCAAAACTTCCAACACGTTGTTCTAATCCAGATTCTTGTGCGTTCATTACAAATGTATTAAATATAAATAATGATTTACCTGGTTGATAAGACATAACTCTTTTGGATTGTCTTATAACTTTATCGCCACTAGCTGTAGTTACATTTAAATTAACTGTAGATTTATTTGCGGTATATGAAACTGTTCCTGATCCTGTTAAGTCTTCATCAAAGAGATTATTCTTTGACATTACATTTGTACTATCAAAAATAGTAAATGGATTAGAAACTCTTAGTCTTCCAAATGCATCATAAGCATTTGATCCATTTCCACCACCTATTACTGTAGGCTCTGTATTTACATTGTTACATCCTTGGCTCATGTTACCTCATTGTATACCAAGAAACTCTTTCGACTTCTTGTTTTAATTCTTCTTGATAAGAAGTGTTTAATTTATCTTTTAATGTTCTTAATGACTGAGATATTTGTCTTTGGTTTTCCTCAGTATATGTTGGTGTTGGTTCTGGTATATTAATATCTACTTTAGCCATTATCCCCTCATACCATCTGGTTGTATATCTGCTCTAAATGTTCCGAATCTCCAATTCTCATCAGTTGACGTATTTGCAATTCTTAAACTAGCAAATCGTGATCTTGCACGAGTATCTACTTTGTCCGTAGAACTTGTTATTGTAAATGGACCTAAAGGTGAAGATGCTGCGGTGTCCGTTGGATAGTCTCTTAATCTAATTGTAACTTCAGCATTACCAGTTAATAATTTAAAATCTGGCACAAACCTTCTCATAGACATAAACATTTGACCATCACCTTCTATTGCTAAATCAAAATCTCCTGATTGAATGAACGCAGGTATTGCAGTTTTATTACCTGCAGAATCTACTTCATTATTACCTACTTCATGTTCATAATAAGTTGAGGCACCATTTACATTTGTTACTCCTTGTATGATTGGAAATGTAGGAGTTCCTGTTGAATTAAATTGAGTAGCATATGGATTATCAAATAATGTTGAATCATGCCAAGATGTTCTTGATAAAGATCCAGTTGTCCAAGTATTTTCTGTGTAATTATATGTAACCACTCTATCTGGTTCTGTTGATCCGTCCTTAGGATAAAACCAACTGATCTCTTCATATAAATGATTTAAACCAGCATATACTTGCTCACCTGCATTATAATTAATTCCAAGATTGTCACCTTTACTGGTAAATACAAAATCTTCTACTAAGCACGGCACTGATTTAACTGTACCATCAAACACAAAAAATCCTCCTGCTTGACCCATCCACCATACAGCTCCGTTAACATATTTCATTGCGTGTTGACCAATAGCTCCACAATTACTTCCTACTTGTCTTATAGAAAACGTAAAAGGTGGACCAACAAACTGCATTACATATGCAGAAGTATCTGTTAGAATTAAAATATAATCTTTAGCCTTTACTGCTCCTACTATTTTTACACCAGAATCTAATCTAAATGTACCTGCAGTATTAATTGATGTAGGGGTATAATCATTAATATCTTCTTGATCCGAAAATCTTATAAACATTTTATCTTGTGTCTGTTCACTACCAATTGTTGTTTCAGTTCCAAGTATAATTAAATGTCTATCTCTTTCAGATACAATAGACATGACGGATCGTGTTGGTGCTCCACTTACAACCGTTGCTCTTGTTTGTAAAGCAGCGGTCGATACTTCAAGTGGATCCCATTCATATGTTTTACCATTTTTAACGGTTGCAATAAGTTTTTGTCCAAAGTGATCTAATGACCATGATGCAGGATCTAATAATACTGATGTCGATGTTGATGCTTCTCCCCATGCAGTATAAAATTCTACTGATGAGCCATCAGCATGAGCCGAACGTGTTCCTGCTACATCTCTAGTAATCCCTGTTAAGTCATTAACAGATATTCCAGTGTAAGAAATAAATTCTGCTCCAACTTTAATTGTACCAGAAGTTGGAAAGCCAGTTGTAGATGTAAGTGTAATAGAAGACCCCACACCCCCTGTACCATTGGTATCATCTAGTAAGGCACCATTTAAAGTAGAGATAATTCCAGATGCTCCACCAAAGGTTGAGGTACCCCAACCGTAGCCGTAACTTTGTGTAAGTGGTCCTGGTTTAATGTATGGATTAACTGTTGCAGCTCCACCTGCAGAAACAGTTGCTGTTGCAGCAGTTGCCATAGTAATTGTAAATGTGTCGTTTGTTGGAACAGTAATTACTTCAAAAGTATTGGTTTCGAAGTCCGCATCTACATATCCTGCTCCTGGTGTTGTTACCGATGTAAATGTAAAAAGGTCTCCTACAGATAATCCATGAGCCACTTTGTTTACAGTAACTGTGGCTGAAGTATCGGTAGTATCAAAAGTAATTCCTGTAATAGCAGTGTCTAAAGGAGTGATATCGTAAAAGGCTCCCTCGTAATATATTACCAAAACTTTATTAGTACCGAGAGCTGCGTATCTTCTTCCATCTAAGTCTGCCCAAACAAGCTGTTCTCTCACAGCTCCAGCTAAGGTATTTGAAATTATTTGTTGCCAACCCCCTATTTTTTCGGGTAGTCCATATCTAAACCGAACAAAATCACCATCAGTCCACTGTCCTTCAGCTCCTGTTGCGGTTACTTGTTTGTTAAATCCCGGTCTTATTTGTACATTTGTTAAAGGCATGGTTAATTATAACATGCTAAAATAAGTAAATCTATTATTTGAGTTTAACTTCTGAATCTTTAAATGTTACTTTTTTTTCAAAATCTGGATTTAATTCTTTATATTTAATATGTATATCAGTCACAATTTTCATCAGATGGTTAACAAAATGTCTTCCGTCTTCATAAACAATGGTTACTTCTCCTTTTTCCTTAATAAGCTTTCTTTCATCTTGGTTAAAAACAATTTTACATGCATTACCAGTCCATACAAATTTCATATTTTTCTTGTTCCTAAATTTTCTCTTTTATCATATTTATATTCAATAAATTTACCATTTTCTTCAATATAGTGAAAAAAAATTTGCAAAGCATAATCTCCAACATATTCCTCTCTCCAGTGTTCTACTTTTGCTCCATAATATAAAATTCCATCACCTGGTTTAATTAAAACTTTTTCCCCACCAATAAATATTGGCCACTCTATATCTGATTTTACATTAACAGTAACTGTTATCTCACAAGAGGGTCTATCAATGTGTTTTCGTAAACTTGAAAACTTTTTGTAAAGCCTCCAATAACTATAAGTTTCAATAAATTTTAAATTAGCAGCTTTTTCAAATTTTTCTTTTTTAGAAATTAATAAAGAATCGGTAATCATATCACCATAACTATAAGTTTCTCCTAAACTTTTTGCTTCAAAATTTGTTATATTAACTTCGTTAAATAATTTTACATAATTAAAAAATAAAGTTCTTTCATCTTTGGATAAAACATCTTTAATGTATATATATTTTTTTAAATCAACCATGCAACTATTGTAAACCTTGTTCCTTTCGTTACTTCTGTAGCTTGATGAGGAAATAAATAATTACTTGGCCAAATCACAACTTTACCTACTTCAGGTTTTACATCCAAAATCATTTTTTGCGTAATTGGATCAAAAAATTGTAAATGGCCTCCCTCGTAGTCATTGTTTAAAAAAACAATTGCTGATATTTCTCTGAAATGTTCTTTACAATTGTCGTGATGTTTTTTATAAAAACCACCTTTAATATATTTTAAAAGTGTTATGTTTACAACTCTTGAAAGATTTAAATTAATTTTTTTACTTTTTAAAAAATAATTTGCATGATTAGCTAAAAGACTAACTAATAAATTATGCCAATTTGTTTCTGTTAAGTTTTTTTTCCTAGTAAGATCGTAATTTAAAGCTGATCTTATATTTTTTTCTACAACTCCTCCTTTACCACTAGCTACTTTCGCATCTGTAAAATTTGGAACATCATGAAAAGTTCTTAAAAATGCTGAAACTTGTGTTGAACTTAGTAATTTAGATTGTTGTATATAATTTTTTAATTCCATTTTGTTTTATTCCAATAACAATTTCTGTATGTGTTCCATAAATGTTTTAAAATTTTTAATCTATTTTCTAAAAAATTACTAGGTTTATTTTCAACCATATTTAATTTCCAATTGTCTCTTTTAAAAGGAATTATTTGAACATAAGGAGTTCCTCTTTTTATAGTTGTTTCTAGATTTGGATATTTATAACCATTAATTATTATTGGAAAATTAATATTAGATGGAAAAGTATCAGTGTTAACAATCCCAGAAATAATTTCAAATCTATCATCATTGTTGTTTAAAGGAGAGGTAAATAAACACGAATATCCAGGAGGAGTTTTTATAATAAAAGGATTTAATATTTTATAAAAAGGTAAATTTTTATTTTTTTGGTGATAAGGACATTCTTCTCCAAGTTGGAGTGGTGAATGTATTTGTGGATGAGAGGTATTTAAATTCAATCCTTTATCTAGTAAATATGCATAATCAAAATCGTGATATGAACATCTAAATATAGAATCTAATTTATTTTCTTTATTTAAAAAATTATGTTTAATGTAAAAATCTTGAGGCATTTTGAGTATGTAGCCTGAGGTCAAAGTTTCAAGAAAAGGTACACAACTTTTTATAGTTTTTTTTTCAAAATCTGTTTTTAATTTTTTAAACCAATCAGGTAAATTGTTTTTTGTTGGTATTGGAAAAACATCTTCTAACAAACTTTTAGATTCTTTTGGATAAAGAAATTCTATAATTTTATTATTCATAAATGCTTATTAACATTTTAAGAATAAAAATAAAGTAAATTACACTCTAAATTCTTGTGTGGATGGAACATTAGTAATTCCATTTTTCATCAAACAATCTACCCAATTTTTTCCACTTATTGGAAAAGTCAAACTATTTATATTTATAGACTGAAGTATATTTAAATTGGTAGTCCAAATAGAAGGAGGGTTTTCTGTGGCTCTTATAACTCTACTCATTTTATTTATTGTTGCTTCTAATTTAGATTGAATATCTTCTTTCGAAAAATCTTGATCTACTGAAACAGAATCTATTAGAATTGTATTTAAAGGGGCTTTTTCTGTAAAATATTTTTCCCCTCTTATGTAAGAGATGTAATCTGAATCTGTCATTTCTTCAAATGAAGTAATATTTTCAAAATTATTTATCCAATAATTTTTAGAATCTAAATCTTCACATATACTATTAAAAGAGTTGTCATGATTTTTTAAAATATATTTAGCCACAATTAAACACCTCCATTATCAAAAATAATTACTTGGCCTTCTTCTCCGGGATTTCCTACATTCCCGCCTTGACCCATTTCAAGAAAATTTCCAAGTATTGAAGTACCAGTTATATCTGAAGCTGCTCCTGGAACACTTCCTGGATTACCAGGATTTCCTGGAAAACTTTGAAAACCATTTCTATTAGGCCCGCCTCCGCCATTGCCTCCATTTGCAATTGCCAACACACCAGCTGCTCCTACGTTTGAGGCGTTACCTGGTTGTCCATTAGCATCAGGAATGCCCCCAGGACCTGAATCTCCCTTCAACCCTCCAGTTCCAACAGCAAATGGGTATGGTGTACCTCCAGTTACAGGTGAATAAAAGAAACCGTAGCCACCGTCTCCGCCTGGTGCGGCAGGGTCTCCAAGTCCAGGGTTAACAACTCCGCCACCACCCCCGCCACCAGCTATGTAAATTGATGCATTGTTAGCAGCTGGATTAGCTGTATAAGTTCCTGAAGCACCTCCAACTACGCTTCCAGCTTTAATAATATCGTTTGCAAAAACTCCACCAGAACCACTTGATGCAGCAGTTAATCTTCCTTGAGCATCTACTGTAATTGTTGCAGCAGTGTAAGAACCCGCGACAACTGCAGTGTTTGAAAGTTGATCTGGACCAACCGCATCGTTAGCTATTTTAGCCGATGTAATTTGAAGGTCTGAAATTTTTGCACTAGTAATTGCGTTGTCCGCAATCTTTGCAGTTGTTACTTGATTTGCAGAAATCTTTGCACTTGTAATTGCATTATCATCAATTTGTGCTGTAGCAATTGTTCCACCTAAAGTGTTTAATGCTATTTCATTTAAATTAGTTCCATCAGAATAAGCAGCAACGATTGCAGCTTCACCTGCAGTGAAACCTGTTCCTGAAACTGTTTTGATTGTTAAATTAGTTACACCTGTTACAGCAGATAAATCAATAACATAAAATTTTTCAATTCCATCTGGAATAGTTACAGTTGATGCAGTTGTTAAAGTTCCTGTAAATTTAAGAACCATGTTTCTTGCATTAGAGATAGCTTTATCTGTCATTGCAAGAGCAACAGTTCCACCATCAGAAAGTGCTACTGATTCAAAACCTGCGATTGCTTGTTGAATTAAATTTAAGTTGTTGTTTGTATTATCACCCCATGTACCAGCGTTTTCGCCAGTGACCATTAGTTCGAGTTTTAGATCTGTTGAATAACTAGATGCCATAAATTTTGTCTCCTAAATAATTATAATTTTACCTTAATCATGCAGCTAAATCAACCTCTGTCCATACATTAGCAACTCCAGGATCGACTTCTTGCCATGAAGTTACCGCTACAGAACCTACAGAAATACTAGCTGAAATTCCTGTAACAGTTACATTTGCTACTCCAGTAGCTGTAACAGAACCTACAGAACCTGTCAATTCTATGCCATCAACAGGGTATTTAGATGCCTGTTCTGCTTGACCTGCGGTAGCCGTTAATTCTTGTCCTGTTACAGGTTCAATAGTAGACTGAATTAAAGATATATCTCCTATAGTCATTGAAGCCGAAATACCAGTAACAGGTACATCAAGTCTTGGTTCTGGAATTACTTGACCTTCTGAGAAGGTTGCTTGGAATAACGTATCATCTGCAGATTTAATAACAGTTGATCCATTAGCTCCATCAAAGTGAAGTAAGAATTCTGTATTAGAATCAAATGAAAAAGCTTGAGTTGGTTCGGTAAAACTTGAACCCCCGTATCTTGCAATATCTGAAACTCTAAACTCATCTATGTAACCATTAAAATCACCAAAGCCATTTTCACCAATACTGAATGGACCATTATCTTGTTTATTAGCTGTAGTAGCTGTATCTTCTAAAGTTCCATTTTTATATAGTCTGTGAGTGTTGCCTTCTCTTTCATAAGACAACATAGTCCATTCATCTGCATTAACAGTAACTGAAGAAGTAATAATTGTTGATGGAGTTACAGTCCAATAAACTGTGTTACCTAGTAAATAAGATTGTTCTGTTGTGCTTGTTCCTGATTGCCAAATACCTTTGTAACCTGTAACGTTGTCAGGCCTAATCCAAACATCAACTGTAAAATCACCAGAGCTTAAATCTAAATTAGTTGTTGTCTCAACATAATCATCTGTACCATCTAATAATAAAGAAGATGATCCAAATTTAGCTTGTGCAGTTGAAAGTTTTGCATTTCCTTCGGCAGTAAAATTAAATAAAGGTTCTTGGTTAGTTGGTTCAACTAAAGCATCACCTGTGATATCTGCAATAGTTCCAATTTCAGCATCTAACTGATCTTCTGAAGCTAATACAAATATGTCTTGGTCAATTTGAATTGAGAATGAAGGATTTGCAAAAGTAGATGTTAATTCTGATCCTGTCACATCTACAACTACATCTGTAAATGCAGTTTCATCTCCAATAGAAGATGTTAATGAAATACCATTTAACTGAACTGAGTATGCATCACCCCAAGCTAAACTTCCCCAAGCATCTCTACCCCAACCCGCACCAATTAAAAATTGATCATCAATAGTGACTGCACCTGGTGTTGTAGTTAATTGTGAGCCAGTTACATTTTGTTGAATACCTCTTGCAATATCTTCCTCTCCCATAGAAAGATTTGCTTGAATACCGGTGACTGGTGTATCGGCTGATGCACCTGCAACAGCTCCTGCGTTTGTAAATGTAAGTTGAGATCCTGTTACATCAACATTTGCGTTAGCTACAGTTGTTGATGAACCTATAGATGTAGTTGATGATATACCACTGACTGAGACGGTTTCGTCAGATAGGTCTCCCCAATCTGATGCTCCCCAAGTTTTATTACCCCATCCAGTGGCCATATCATTTTATATCCTTAATTATGCAATTCTTAAGATTGCAGCAGAAGTTGTGAATGCAGGGAACTGGATTGTAAATGTTCCAGAAGTTGCAGTCTTGTCTCCACCGAAATCTAATACAGCAACTGCTTCAGTAGTACCTGTACCACCGTTAGTTGTTGTATTGTAAATTAAAGCACCTCTTGCTGTTAGTGTAACACCTGTAAAAGATAAATCAGCAAAGTCAGTAATAGCGACTCCTGATGAAACTTTAACACCTTGGTTTACTAAAGCTTTACCACCTGCAGTGTAACCTGCTGGTGAAGATACTTCTGATGTTGTAGCGTAGTTAGTAGTTGATTCTCCTAAAACAGCAGAAGAGTCATACATTGCTAATTTAAATGTATCTCCACCTGCTGAATCAAAATCATGCTCACCAGCTAACAATTGCTTTTTAAATGAATTGCAAATTGCGTTAGTTGTAATAGCCATAATTGTTCTCCTTTAAAATTACGTATTTGGTGATGGTGAAGGTATCTTAATTCTTGGTACCCCATCATCGTATTCTGCACGTCTTCTTCTCCCCATTTGTTGAAGAGCAAAATTCTGTACTTCTTCATTGTACTTTGTTTCGTACAGTTTGTACATATCCATAGGACCTTTTAGATATCTAAAAGCCTCAGCTAATACACCATGTAACAACATTGATTCTTGATAAGTAGATAAAAATGTATTGTTGGTTGATGTAAATTCTGGTGGATCTGTAATGTAGTTGATTTGTACAGTATATGCAGAATCTGGTATAGGTGCTACAAGAATATTAAAATCATCCCAATTAGCCCAATATTTAGGAAGACCTGTTGCAGCATTATTATTGTATTCAGAAATAAAACTTGTATCTCTTCTCTCTAAAAAAGTTCTTGTTGATCCATCGATTACTTGGACAGATCTCATAATAGTTAAATCAGCAGGTAAGCTTACGTATCTATTTCCTGATGTAAATGTAGAAGTTGAATATTTTCTAAGATCATCATAATCAACTTTACCTGCAACATCAAGTTCAACAGATCTAATAAAATCTTGAATAATTTGATCAGTTAAAACTGTATTACTAACTTCAGTATAGTTTCTTACTTGTGTTAAAAAATCTGCATGTGTAATTGCCATTATGTAATACTCACTGTTACGGATCTTAACTGAATAGACATTTGTCTTCTTCTATTTTGTAGTGATGGATCTGCAGGTTTCATTTCAGAGGTACCTTGATTAATAAAAGCAAAATCTCCAGGAAGTGTTAAATTAGCAACACCAACGGATGCTCCACCTGAATCTGCTTGGACACCATCTCTATTAGTAGGTTGTTGGAATCTTTGTGGTCTTGTATTTTGTAATGCGATTGCATCAGCTACAGTTCTTCTACGTCTAATTTGTGGATGTTTAGGTTCAAACTCAGAATAATGAACTAAAGAGCCATTCCATTCTTTTACCATTTCATTATGTGGAAATGCCATACCAGATCTATCAGATATTGCTAATGCGTTTTTTCCAGTTGCAAATTTTGGCATGATTAAACTCCATTAGGATAAAAAGATTGTGGAGTAATAAATGTAGATGCTCTTTGACCATCTTCATCTAATGCTCTTTTCAATTCATCCTCATAAATTAATTTATTTTGTTGTACTAATTGAGGTGCTTTTTTCATAGCTATGTAATAAGCTAGTCCTGCGCACATGCACGGTAAAAATCTGTATGCAACATCTGCATCGTTTGTATAGGCACCTGCATCTTCAATTCTTTTAATTACATAAAATTTTAAAGTATTGTAAGTATTTAAATCTGGTGCTTGGTACAAATATATTTTAGGTGTTGTTTGTCTATCAACATAATATTGTGATGGTTGTCCAGTTGCTAATTTATTAGGTAATGCAGCATAAGCTGATCTGTCTATTTTTGTTATTGAAACATCTTGTGTGTTTGCATTATTTGATGCTGCTGCAGTTGATGATACATAAGCTTCAAGCACATCATTCACATCTGAATCAACTGTGTATTCCGCTTGCCCTGCAACTAAAGGTATTTCATTTAATTCTGTTTTCCATAAATGAATACCTCTATTACCCCATTCAGCAAATAATAGATCTAAACTTCTTCTTGCAGAACGCATGTCATAACCAGAAGTGGTGCTAAGACCACATCTTTCATAGCCCTCATCTATGACTTCATCAATATTCAGGTTGAAACTAGTAGTTCCTGAGGTAGCCATTATATAATCTCCTTTTTAGCGGCCGCTTTGAGAGTGTAAAGCTTCTCCTTTTTGCGGTTGTACAACTTATCTGATTGTACCACTTTTTGACTAAACTTTGAAGACCTTAGGTTTTTTGCTATTGGATTTCTTTTTAACTTGTAATCTTTTCTTTTTTTCACCTCTAGCACCTCTGAGCTTACCTTCTATTTGTTGTGGTATTTGTGATCGTCCTATTGGCATTATATTTTTATAACTATGTTTAATGATACTCTAGCTTTATCTTTATCAGTTGAATATGAACTATGCAACCATTTACTATTAAAAACTTTAGCTTGGCTACCTATATCTTGATACTTTTGTCCTAAAATTATAGTCCCACCGTCTGTAGTTATTGGATTGTATATAATTGAAATAGTGTTATCTTCCTTAGAATCTGTGTGCTCCCCCGCAAATTGGTGTCTACAATAATAATTGTACGCAATTCTTATAATTTTACTATATGTAAATTCTAAATTTTTACATATTTGGTTTGTGATTACAAATCCATACATAGTTAAAGGACAATTTAATACACCAAAATTATTACTTTCATTTTTCGGAGCATAATAAAAACCAGCATGATTAACTTCATTTGATAATACATTTTTAATTTTTGTTTTTGGATCCTGGTCATCTGCTCCAATTTCAAATTTTCCATTAGCAAATAGATAGTCCAAAATTTTTACATTATCAAAGGTGTGTAAAATATTATTTATAATTATTGGTTTATCTATTTCAGTAATATTCATTATATTAAATCCACTGCTTTTCCTATTATGGGTTTATATTTAGTTTTGCCATCTTCTTTGAAAGCTCGCAAGAATTGTTTTCTACCTTTTTCAGGAACATAGGATACATGACACCATCCACTATTTGGCTCTCCTGGAACATAAAACTCTAAAATCATTTGATCATAATCTAGGTTTTTATAAACCCAATCACAGACTTCTGCATTGTCTTTTCCTGGACACTCAAAATCAACGGCTTCAGCTTTACAGTGCTGGCTATTAATTGAACTTCCTATTTTTAAACATAAATCTGGACTACGATAGCCGCTAGTCACCAAAACAGGGCCGAAGTGATCACGTACCGGTTGAAGTATATTTTCACACAATAATTTTAATTTTTCAATTTGATTAGCATTAGGATTATTATCAATATTTAATCTGATTGCTGTATCGGATTTTGTTAACTCTTGAAGAGTAAAGTTTCTGGAAAGATTCATTATTTTGGTTTTATAATTCTTTTTATACTTATACTACCATCTATATTTTTTTCAAGCTCTGCATCTACAGTCCCGCACATGTACTGAATATTAACATTTACATCACGTTCTGCAAGGCGTTTTCCCTTCAAACAATCTGACATAGACTCTTTTATTCTATGTTCTTTAAGCTCTCCTGCTATAAACATACAGAGAGCAACCACACTACTAATGACCGTTTCCATTAGCAAACTCCCGTTGTTTGTCTTTTAATTTTTCTATATCTTTTTGAGCCTTATCTAACTGCTTCATTAAAAATTCTATATTAACTTTATTAGTCATATTCATCTCTTGAGTCTGTTGCATTTTTTCTACTTGTTTATATAGATCTTCGATAAGCATGAACTGCTCAGAATCAGCGGGCAACGAACCCATTAAACCTCTTGGCCATTTAATTCTAAACTCTGTGTTATCTTCAACATCTGCTTCCATTAATTGTAATCGAGTATGATGTTGGTTTTGTGTTTCAATCAAACCAAAATAAGCCCAGGTGCCGATTGCGACAAGACCGATCAAACTGGCAACCGTCTTCATAGGCATCTGCACGGAAGCCTCCTCAGAGATAGTGAGTGGTTTCTTTATTGACATGAAAGGCACTCATCTGAACCAGAATCTAATTCAGCTAAGGCCTCCTCTTTACAATCCTGACTACAGAATTGATCTAGTTCATCTTTTGGTTGAAACTCTTTTTCACATTGTTTACAATTTTTCATGCTTAGCTCCATAACCAGTTAACATATTTTTTCCAAAGCTTTTTAATAAATTTCCACATCTTTATTTTCCTCCACTTTATTGAAATTGTAACAACACTATTATCCACCCAAGCAAAGCTCTCGTCAATAGCAGCAAAAAATTTATATATAAATTTATCTATCATTTCTTTTCCATTTCATAGAACATTTTATCGCTATCTTCTGTAACCATATCATTATCTTCTGCATCCCAATAAGTAGTTTGGACTCTATAGTCAGGCCAGCTGTTATCAGTAGTGTATGAATTAACATGCCACAGAATGCGATTATTAGGCTGAGCTGCATAGTTACCGTTATCAAGCTCCAATATATGTGCACACTTATGCTCTTGAGGTATTTCGGAATGTTCAACATCCAAGATATTAGTGTCTGGGTGAGCCCAATCAATCGTGAATAAATATTTTCCATGATAAAACTTTTTATCTAATCCTAAAAATTTTCCGTTTAAACCATCCAGCCAATCAAAGCAATGAACACTAGGCCAATAACTAAAACAGTTCCACAATTCCAATTCGTGCGTCTGCATATTCGGCACATCGGCTCGGTCATACGATTTTTGGAAAAACGCAGAGATAGGCAAACGCCAATAGCACGCACCATTAGGTAGCATGATGTTAAATAAGATTGCACGTCCTGATATACTTGTGATACCAAAGATAACGCATTCTTCGCTTTCTCCGTGATGTTCTTTAAGATCATAAAGATACTCCTTCCTTATCTTACAATAAATTGGTGGTATATTAGCATTTAAATAAGACATCTAGCATTTCCATCTTCTTCTAGCCTGTCTTAATCTTGAATTAGGATCTGCAGCAGCTTTAGGAAATTGTTTCATTTGTCCTGCTGATCTCGCACAAAAAGATTTTCTTCTTTTCGCAGCTTTTGATCCTGGTTTAACTTTGCCTGTTACGGCAGTTTTTAATTTTGATCCTGGATTTTCTCTTCGGTATCTAGCAACACCTGCTTTAGTCATACCTGCACCAGATTCAGTTTTTCTAAAATACTTTTTGGTTTTAGGGGGCTGAACATCAGCCCCTCTTTTAAAACCTGGTATTGATCTATTCATACCATTCATTTGTTAGCCATTCTGACCAGTTAAATTAGGTCCTGAGTACTTATCAGTTAACAATGTTGCTTTCGCTACAGTAAATGTAGAAACATAGACACCTTGTGGAAATAAAATTCCATCTTCAGGAATATTTAAACTTGTAATATCTCCTGCAGGTACATCTGCTTCAAATAATGTAGTTCCAGTAGCACTTGTAGTTTTTAATTGAACTGTACCAGACGTAGCTAAGCCTGCTAAAATAATTCCCTTCAATCTTACTGGTTGTGAAATCACAACGTTAGAAGTTGCTGCGGAAACTACTGTTGCTTGTATATCAGCTTTTGCTGCCATGGTGTTCTCCTAATTTATTGTTATGCGTTAATTGTTCCACCGTTATTGCCAGTTACAACCCAACCAATTGTTGCATCATAAACTAGCACACATCCTTGTCCAACGGTTCCTAAAGTAATTGAAGAACCACTTCCAAAAGTTGCTGGAGTTATTATTGCTGTATCACCTGCAGCACTTTCAGCAATGTATGTGAAAATTTTAACTTGACCTGCAGTTCCATTTGCAAGAGTTACAACATCACCTGTATTTTCACCAGTGATTGCAGTGGTTAAGTTAACTAAGTCTGCAGCTCCAGCGCCTGAAAGTGATTGTGTACCTGCTACAACACCTTTACCGTAAGTAGCATCAGTAGTAATAGCACCTGTTGTTCCGTTTTTTGTAACTGATTCAAAACCGTTTTCTGATCTGACCGGTCCTGAAAATGTAGTATTTGCCATAGTATTCTCCTTTGTATAGCTTTGAATTTGTAGTCTCTATACCGTCTGCCTAGCCAGTCTACAAATTAAATTTTATCTAGGTTGTTTTGATTATACATAAAAAAAGGGGCGATGTGAACACCGCCCCTTTTAGTTAATACTGATTAGTATTTATTAGCTAGTTGGTAAATTTCCGTTACCAAAAACACATCTTGGATCAGAGAATCCAAAAGAGTATCTTTCTCTAGCTTTAAATCTCATGTTGCCAGTATCGAAGTCACCTTCCATCGCAGTTTTGATTGGTGATCTAACGAACATTTTTAGTCCATTAGGCACATCAGTTAACAAGAAGAATGAATCAGTGTCAGTTAAAAAGTTATTCACTCTGTAACCTTCTGGTACCATTCCCATGTTATTAATTGCGTTGATGTCATTGTCGGCAGTTCCAACTCTCATTGGAGACTTCATGATTCTCTCAGCAGTAAATTGTAATTCTTTTGGAATTATCATTTTTCTACCTTGAGCAGCTATTTTCAAGCCTCTTTCATCGACAAATCCAGCAATGTCAATTAATGACTGCTCTAGTGAAGTTTCGTTTAAGTCTGCAGCAGTTGCAAGAACGTTTGAGAAAGTTCCACCTGTTGCTAATGGGTGAGCGTTTCCGATTAGGGATTCACCGTCTCCACCAGTAACTGTAGTTACTTGCGCATTGTTCAATACGTTTGCAGCTTTAACTTGCTTCGTATTTGCCATAGATCTTGCAAGAGCTCTTGTGTATCTGCCCGCAAGTCTATCGTATAGGTTATCTTCGATTGCTTCTTCAGTGATAGCAAATGCTAAAGCAATTGTTTCGTGGTTGTATCTAGCTGTGAAAGTTTCACCTGCTTGATCGAACACTACTCCAGCACCTTCTTGTTTAGTTGGTGCAGAAGCGAAACCGCTTAACATTACTTCCTCTTCGAAAGCTCTGTCAGATGTTTCAGTAGAGAAAATTTCAGCATGCTGATTTTCATATCTACTGTATTCCAGGCCGAATAAAGCATTCAAACCTGGCTCTAGTTCTTTAACTAGTTGTGATCGTGATATTGCCATAGTTATTCTCCTCTATTATAGGCCTGTTCCACTTCTGTAGAAGTGGTTGTTGATTCTAACAAGAATGTTAGCATTTGATGTCGAAGTATCAGAATTATCTGGGTCCTGCGAAATATCAATTGCTTGTATCGGTAAAGTGTTAGTTGTATCACCAGTTGAGTGATCTAACTGACATTTAGATATTCCTGTTTGTGTTACACCTGTAGTGTTTGTAACATCGTAATTACTGAACAGATTTGCTCTAGTAAAAGTCGAATCAGAGTCTACAAGAAACACTGCATCAGGGTCATCAACAACAAATGCTGTAATGTCACCTGCTGCAATACCACCTGGGTAGTAATTTCTGTATGTCGGCTTTTGAGTAGTTGGATCTGTGTAAAAACATCCGTTAAAAACGCCCACGATAGGTACAGTACCACCAGTAGAATGTCTGTCAATATTTCCAGTAGTTAATGGAATAACCATATCACCTTGGAAAATTGCAGTTGTGTGTCCACTTGCAATTGTGTATCTATTTTGAGCTCCTACTAATGGTGTACCGTCTAGTTTTCTGTACGGTCTTAGACCGAACTTTTCACTTACGTTTGCCATAGTTGTTTTCTCCTATTATGTTTATATTATCCAAGCTATCTCGGGTAGGTAATGCAAAAAAATTATTTTTTACGACTACCACCAAAGGTAACTCTAGACTGCCTATCAATATTGATTGGCATGTCCGGGTGTTGCTCCTTCATAAGATCTCGATCTATCGCGTCTGTTCTGTCTTGAGTAATTCTTCTAAAATACTCAGCACGACTTTTCAAAATCTCTTCCGGTATCCTTGCCAACACAAGGCCACCAATTCCGATTAAACCAGCATGTTGTCCTTCGTGAATAACTGGAAAATCATTTTCACCAATTTCACTTTTCAGTGTGTCAGCTCTAACGAATTCCCAACCTTCCCTAAGTTTCTTAGATACATTACCTGGATCTTCGAAACCATTTGCCGATGTACGTATCCATCTATGTGCATACCCATGCGGTGCAGCTGGCGCATCCAAACTGGATGGTGGAGTCCAATCTTTTTTACGAGTTAATTTTTCTCTCGTACTAGACTCGCGTGAAGTTTTTATATTTGTCATAATGTTATGCTCCTTCCTTCACGTATTTTGCGTATTCCTCTAGTGGCACCCCTAATTTCTTAGCGATAACTACCTGTGATTTGGTGAGTTTCACAGACTTGCGTCCCCCAGATCTTCTACTGACCGAACCTACATTTTGGACGGGTTCTTTAGTAGGTCTAACTTCTTCAGTAGTTTTCTGTGCAAACTTTTGAGGGAAATACTCCTTCATACGTTTGTTGATTTGATTATAGTATTCATCACTCTCTGCGTCAATTCCCTGCTGTATAAGATCCTCATGGATACCCATTGCAGCAGAAGTCATAACTCTATCAGAGCCAAACCACTCATTATCCTCAGCCCATTGCTGTGCTCTAGGAGAAATTTGTGCTTGTGGTTGTTGTGATGTAGTTTCAGTTGCTTTTTCTTCCTCAGCCTGTTTAATTCTTAGCTCTTTTTCAGCTTGAGCAAGTGCAACTTTTTCTTTTTCAACTGACAGTCTTGATAAAGCGTCTTGAGCTTCTGTTATTTTATCAACATCATTAGCCTCAAGTGCAGATTTTAAAGCATTCTTTGCTTTTTCTCTTTCTGCATCAACTCTAGAACCGTATTCCTTAAGATAATTTGAATCAGTTTCATCATACTTCTTCTCAATTGTCTCATATTTATTCTTTAAGCCTTTTGCATACTCGACTGCAGCTTTTTCTCTTCTTTCAGCTTCTTTAATTTGAAAAGTTAACCGATTAATTCGTTTTCTAACTTTTTCAGAATACTCTTCAAGGTCTCCCTTATCTTCTGAACTAGTTTCAACGTTATCTTCAGCTTTCTTTTCAGGTTTAGTCTCCTCAGTTTCTTTTGCCTCTTGTAATAATTCCTTAGCGGTTTTAGTATTTGAGACATCGGTATAACCAAGATCTACTTCTTCTTTTTTTTCAAATGCAGAACCTGAATCATTAGGTGTTTCTACACTTATTTCTTGTTCTTGCACACCGTCAGTATCTAACTCAACCGATGTGTTGTTATTGTCTTCAGCCATTGTTGTTCCTCCTTAGTAATGGTGCAAAATATCAGCAGGATTTGAAATAGTAGAAATAACTTCATCGTCATTTAATACTCTAACTTCTCCTCCTTCTATTTTGAATCTTGAACCAGCGTACCTACTAAAAATTATCCAATCATTTAGTTTGCACCATGGTCCTTTTGGGAATTTTTCTTTGTCATGATAACAAAGGTCTCCCATTTTTAGCACAAGACCACAGACGGTTGTCATCTGTATTGTTTCTTGTGTTGTATCAGATAAATAAATTCCACCTTTGGTTTTCTTTGGTCCCGCATATGGCAAAACCAAAATTCTATATCCAGTTGGTGTTGGTAATTTATCTAAAGTTGATTGATCGACCGCTTTAGGGTCTAGAACTGTTTCTACTTCCTTTTGCTCTTTATAAGCGTTAAGAAGAGCCTCAGTCCTCTTCGGTGTCTCCGTGGACTTGTTCATCTTCGTACTCCGTTGTTGACAGCAGGTCTTTAAGATCCTGTTGCAGATCTTCCAATGATCTGATTTGCCCTCTAGCATATTGTAGTTTTTCCATAGTGTCAACACCGTAAAAGGCTTGGTCTTTTAGTTGGCCAATACGTTTATGAATTTTTTTCTGTATTAAAGAAATTGTATCTATGTCCATTAAGTTAATCTAATAGAGTTATAATGAGCAGCTTCTAATTGTTGTAAAGTATTTTTTGAGTGTTCATAGGGTTTATCTGCTCGATACCAATGAAAAACATATATGCCATTCGCAACTCTAAACTCATAACCAGCTTCAATAATTTTAGCTTGTGTTAAATTATCTACACCTAGCTGCTCTCCTGTTTCAGCACAACCTCCAAGTTTTTTCATTACACCCACATTAACAGCAAAAAATACACCAGACATATGATTTTTATTTTTTATAATTTTAGATTCATTTTTATATTTATTTGCTAAAAATTTTCCTAAATTTCTGTGATAACTATAATCAAAATTATATGGGTCTATGCCAACTACCATTTGTTCGAGTGTATTCATTCTATTAACTCTTGAACATATTCCTTTGCAATTGGTATTATTTTTTATAATTTGTTGAAGTTGCAAATACCAATCATCAGTCGTAAAAATTGCATCATGATCTAAAAACGCAACCCAATCCTCATTTGAATGTTCATTTAAACAAGCGTTATAAGCTTTACCTAAATCTTTTTGGCCAGTGTGATCCCAGGCTATGTGTGTCCAAATTTTAACCATTATTTGTATTTTTTTGCAAGTGATGTAAATACTTCTTTGATACGATTAATTTCTTTATCACCCATGCCTTGATGTGCACCAATTAACATACCATTTTTCATTACATCATCTGCTACTGGAAATTCTTTATTCCCTTTCCATTTCATGTTTTTCATTACAGGTTGTCTAGTTATATTACCAGTAAAAATAGTTCTAACCTGAACACCATTTTTTTCAAAATGGATTTGCATTTGTTTTCTAGTAAAGGGTGCTTGACTATCTAATACTAATGGATAGGCTAACCATGGTGTATCTGCATGAGTGTTCCAACCTACTCTTCCTACCCATCGCATATCACTATATGGCATAAAAAATTCTCTCAATGATTCAAAATTTTTCTGTCTTATTTTTTTATATTTAGGTAATTTTTTTAATTGTTCTAAACCAAACGCTGCAGATATTTCTGATGGTAAAAAGTTATAACCTATATCTGTAAATATAAATTTAGAATCATAATCAATGCCATCTACTTTAGTATTAAATCTTTTTTCTATTTCTTCAGATTCATTAAAGACAGCTGATGATCGTCCCCAACCTCTAAGCAATTTTAATTTACTAACTAATTTTTTATCATTGGTACAAACCATACCACCTAAACCTGCAGCAGTTATAATATGTGACGCATAAAAACTTGTAGTTACTAAATCATTATATTTACCTGTTGTACCATCTTTACTATCATAATATTTATATCCAATTGTATCTGCACAGTCTTCAATAACTTTTAGTCCATGTTGCTTTGCAAAATTATAAATTCTTTCCCAGTTACAAACATTTCCTAATAAGTTTGGAACCATAATTGCAACTGTTTTATCTGTTAGTGCAGATGCAATGTATTGTGGGTCTGCAATAAATTCAGCATGCTCAACATCTACAAAATGAGGTATTAATCCACACTGATAAATAGGTGCAACCGTTGTTGCAAATGTTAATGCTGGTGTAATAACTTCACCACCTTTTGGTAAATCTAACGATGCTAGTGCGATTAGGTTAGCGGATGAACCAGAGTTAACCATCACACCATATTTTTTTCCGAAAATTTTTGCTACTTTAGTTTCAAATTCTTTAACTAATGGACCATCCATTAATGTTAAATGATTTTTTAAAACTTTATTAACTGCTTTTATTTCTTCTTTGCCATAAACAGCGTTTGCGTAATATACTTTATTAGCCATGATGGCTTTTATAATTTATTTTATATCTGGATGCAAATTAAAAATACCAGAAAGCAAAGCTTAAAGATATTCTTCTATTCAAAGGTTTACATTGATGTTTAACACCTTTAGGTATCCAAATCATATCACCAGGGGCTAGTGTTGTATCAAAATAATTTGGTAAATGCCACTTACTTAAACCCTCAGTTTGTAGAATAACATTATCTGCGATATCAGCGTGAACATGAAAAGATTTTGATTCACCACTATAACTTGAGTAAATGTGTACGTCCCACGAAGAAGCTTTTTTAATTTGAGGAAATTTTAATTCAAACACTTTTTTTAAATTACCAAAAATTTCTTTAGCCTCTCTTGCATTTATAAAAATTAAGCTATACCTGTAGTCTGCAAATTGTTCTATATCTGGTTTATGTGTTAATTTATGTTGTTTACCCTCGAGAAGAACTTCTAAATCATCTAGAGGATGATTTTTGTAAAGATTGTGTAATTCTTTAAAATTAAATACTGAAGTATTAATAAATTTAGAAAATAAAATTGGTTTCACTAGCTACCTTTTTATAATTAAAGGTAAATATATAAATTATCTTAGGTCTGGGTGCAAATTAAAAAACGCCTTGAAATTTCTTACCTTTAATAGCAGCACCTGTACCTCTAGCCATTCCACCACCACTAAAAGTTTTTGCACCTTCAGGTCTCATATAAGTTTCTGGAAATTTTTTAGCAGGGTCAAATTTTTTACCATCAACGATAAACGGATCTCCAACATATGAAATGTTTTTATCACCCATAGCAGCTTCTCTACTTCTTGCTGCATCTTCATATCTTTTTGCTTTTTTAAGCATACGATCTCTTCTTCTTTTTTCATCTAAACCTTTAGGTGGATTTGCACCTTTGGGTCCTAAACCTTTTTTTGTACTTTTCTGTCTATCAATTTTTGGCATTATTTTGTACTCGCAATTTTATTTTTGTTTATACCTTCTTTTATCACATATTGTTGCGTTCCGTTAGCCCCTACCTCAACCTCTTTTCTAAGGTCTTTATGTAGTTGCTTTTTTTTATTTTCTCTAGCAACATCTTTTAAATGTGATTCTATACTTCTAGTGTCTCTCATATATATCTTTTATTTTACCTTGTGCTTGAAGTTTTTTCAAATCCCCTTTAGTTAATTTAGAGAAATCTATTTTAACTTCTTCATATTGTTTTTTAGGTTTAAATAAGTTTTTAATCCACTTCCACATTATGTCCTCACGTTTGTTGGTTTAGGTCCTGCATTACTTACCGATCTCTTTCTGGCAACAGCAGAGGCCTTTTGTGACTTTGTCATCGCTGTGGCTTTTGCAAGTGGTACGCATTTTGGATATTTCCGGCTTGAACCAGTTGCAGATTTTCTGCCACACTCTTGATACTTGCCACCTTTTTTCTTTGCTCCAATATCTACCCATTTTTCTTGAAACCATTTTGTTAGTCCACCTTTTTTCATACCAGGTACACAATTAGGAACCATCCGTCCACCTTTAGACTTCATTCCTTTTTGAACATAACCTTCCCAACATGAACCTTTTTTATTCATTAAAATACACCTTTGAAATTTGTTCCTTTAATAGCAATTCCACCACCTTTTGCTTTTTGTGGTTTTTTAAAAGGTGTATGATACTCATGTCTCATTTCAAATTCTTTGTCTGTTTCACTTGGTTGTCGAACTGCTCTACCTGTATATGCTTTTAACATTCCAGACTTTTGTAACCTACCCATTGCTGATTGACCACCTGCAGTTACATTCATTCCAACTTTAGCGCCTGTGTATTTTAATTTACCTTTAGGCCCATATTCAGAAATAGGGTTTTGAATATTTTTCATATATTCATGTCTTTCTCTTCCGCCTCCAGGAGCCGGTTTCTTTTTTTTCTTTTTCATTGTGCTCATATCAGCTCCTCCGCCTTTGTTCATTTTCTTAGGTCCCCAATCTTTTTTCTTTTTACCTGATGGATCTTTTATTTTACCTGCACATATTTTAGATGCATAAGCGTTTGCATATGCTGAAGGATAAACTTTAAATTTTCTTTTAGCGGCAGCCTTGCCTCTTGCACATAATTTAGTCATTAATTTTTTCCTTTTCTTTTTCTTTGAGCAGCCATGTAAGCACCTGTTGCACCTGCACCTGCAGCTCCCATTGTTCCCAAACCCAAAACCGCAGCTGCTTTTTTTCTTAGTTCGTTTACTTTTTTAGATTTCATTAATGCGTTTGCACCTTTTTTTAAAATTATTTTTTTAAACATTACTTCCAACCTTTCTTAGCGAGTTTTGGTTTACCTTGTCTAAGCAATCCACCTTTTTTTAATCCTACACTATAACCAAATTCACCAGTAGATGAAACGGTCGGCTTTTTGTAAGCTCGAGTGATTTGTTCAATTGGTGTTTCTGCAATAGGCATAATTGGTTTTATTGTTGATTGTTCATTTCCTCCACCTGTTATTAAAGGAGGTGTAAATTTTTTAATATCTTTTGTTGTTTTAATATCTTTTGTTGGTTTCTTACCTCTTTGCCAATAAGGTTTATCCATTATTTTTTTTGTAATTGTGCCAGGAAAAGGAATACCTGCTAAAGTTAAACCTGTATAAAGTGCTTTTCCTTTTAATGTTTGACTAGGTGGAGTTAACTGTTTTATTGTTTGTTTTCTTTGAGCGTCTATTGCTGCTCTTGCTTTGTTTTTAGCATATTCAGATCCTGCACCTACTTTGCTTCTATCAACATCTCCTGCTGGTGCTGCACCCGCTGGTGTATCACTTCTACCACCTTGGTATCCTCCACCACCTCTAAGTTTTTTTACTTTTTTAAGTTTACCAGAATTCTCCATAGCATAAAAAACAGACTCCCCTTTTTTCTTGCCATACTGTTTAATCATAGCTTTTTTAATTTTTTTACCTTTTTTATTTAATGGCATTATTTCCTCTTAATTAAATCAGTTGCTTTAAGTCCGTAAACGCTGGCTATAACACCAACAAAAATTGTTTGATACCAAAATGGAAGTTGTGAAAAATATTCAAAAAATAATTTCATTTTCTCCATGGCACTTGGGTCGTCTGAAAATACTGCCCAAGCAAGAAGTACAATAGGTGCTGAGAGTAATAATAAAATGAATTCGTCTTTCCAGTCCGATTGTCTTGCCTCAAGAAGTTTACCTTGGTATTCGCTTTCACCACGAGCCATCTTTTCAGCATGATGCATTTGAGCATCAGACATTAACATCTTCGTCTTTTGACGATTTTGATAAATATGCGAACCGGCTTTAACGGCTAGTGATATTGCTTTTAACCACATTGTATTTCTCCTGTCTTCTAATACACATGTATTCTATCAAAAGATCTATGCACTCGTAAGCCCTTTGTCCGCTTAATCTCCATCTCCAAGTTTGTGTCCAATGAGATTTTCTAAGTTTACATTTACTAATTTTTCCACCAAAAAAATCTGCAAATCTAGCTATATTATCTTTATCAGTCATTTCAACACCACATTGAAATGTTTTTCTACCTTCTCCTTTACCCCAAATGCCGAAACTTCCTTCGCCATCAAATAATCCAGCTAAAAAAATTAATTTATTTTTTTCCGATAGCTTTTCGTAAGAGTTTTTTAACACGATTGAGTTCTATCCCTTGTGGATTAGGCCCTTTTTTAGGTGGAGGACCATATTTTACACCTCCGCTCAATCCTTTCCCCTTATTTTTTCGAGTTGATCTTTTCTCTTGCAACTTTTAACCTCTCTTCTGATTGGTTTGACTGCTCCATAAGCTTGTCATATTGAAAATCTAGTTTTGATGCTTCTTGCATTGCATCCATTTCAGCTTTCATCATTGCTTCTTTCTCTTTACGCTGTAAATCCATTGCTCTTAGATCAATTTCTTGTTGTTTTAGTCTAACTAAAGGATCTTGCTTACCTGCTTGCGCTTGCATCTCACCTCTTACTAACTGTTCAGTGATTTCTGCAACCGCAGTTGCTACCGCTTTGTCAAATTGTATTTGAAATTGTTGTGGGTCGGCCTGTTGTAACTGAATCATGTTAGGATCTTGCATCAATTGTTCTCCAACTTCTATTCTTGCTTTGAATGAAATGTGATCCGAGATGTGTGATTGCAATAATGCATACACTTGAGGATTAATTTGTACCATTCTCGATTGCATGAAGGCCATGTGCGCTGCAATGTGAGCATCATGGTCTTGAAATTCAAATGCAGTTAGTAATTTCATCTGTAATGCACGTGCATTTTCTTTTGCAGGGTCCTGTGGTTCAGGTCTTGGAGGCGGTGGTTTCAATAATGCATCAATTTGTTTGGTGCCAAGTGCTTCATACACTCTTCTGTACGCCTCGTGAATGTTGTGAATCATCGGATTTGAGCTTGCAACTTGTAATTGTGTCTGTGCAAGCATCACTCTTTGCGCCATCGACATAATATTTGGATCTGCAACCGGTAAAATATCAACTCGGTTATCAAAATCTTGTGCTTTAATTACTCTTGGCCCACCATAAACGTCATAAGGATATTCTGGTGGTAAAGATTCAGCCATGATTCTAGCTAAAATTTTAAATTCCATCTTCATTGCGTAGTAACATCGCTTGTGAACACCACTCATCACACGCGAACCACGTTCCATCATAGCAACTGTTGTACCCACTGCTCTATTCTGAGCATCATTTCCAATATTGTTATCCGTTATCGCAGCAAATTTTTGTCCTGCTTGAACTAAAAATCCTAAAAGATTAAATAAGGTTGTTGATGGTTCTGTAAACGGTAGATTAAAAAACTGTTCTCGAATGTTTCCACCCGGTGCATCAACATCTCTAAACTCTCCAGGTTGAATCGGTTGGTCATCATCTCTAACTCTGATGCCTCTAGACTTAAATCCTGCTGGTAAATTCTTTAATGTACCTGCATCAATCAATTGTCTTAACGATTGAGTAGCGGCTTGTGATAAACCACCAATCATATGAGTCAAACCAAAACCATAAAAACCAAGTCCAGGTAAAAATTTATAATGAGCAAAGTATTCTATTCTTTGATACGTTGGATCATCCGGTCTGTAGTTTCTATATATTGATAATATTTCACCACTGCCTTCGTCAATGGTGACCACATAAGGAATTTTTATATTCTTTGCACGTGAATCAAACTTCTCATAATCATCTAAATGTAAATCAACATGCATTTCTAAAATTGTATTTAATGCATCATCTCCAGTTCTTTTAATTCCTTCAAGCTCACTAATTTTCTTTTGCACGTTGTCCGTGTTCTCTTCTGATGTAGCCAGTTCTACTTCTCTATAAAACCCAGCGGCCATTTGTTTTAGGACTTCGTTTTCCGTCATCCGTTGTACGTGAGTAATTCTATCTGTATCTTTTAAATCGGACGCGTAATACGGAACCACGATATCTTCTGCAGGAATAAATTTAGATACAGGTCTTTTAATGAGTGAGTCGTAATAGACTTTTTTAAAAGTGCTACCGGACAATGGTAAATAGAATAACATTTGATCCATGTCGGTTGTGTATTCTTCCATCTTCTCCATTAACATATAGTTCATGTATTCTTTTACACGATCCGCTTGTTGCTCTATTGGTGGAGTTTGTAATCCTACAATTTGAGTTCTTACCGGGCCATCACTTGGTACAAGTTCTTTATATGCTTGTGCTTGGAATTGTGTTACACTTTCCGCGAGCAACGGATGAGTGACATTGGATGCACCTTTAAATGGTTTGGTAACTTCTCTAAATTTTGTTCCAAGTAAATCTAAACCTTTGATGTAAGCGTCTTCCCAATCTTTTCTTGATTCTTTATCTTTTTTATATTCTTGAATTAGTTCTGATGCCATACGGCCAAGTGTTCGTTCATCCATGAACTCAGCCAAGTTAGCATTGAAATCATCTTGAGGTCTTTCTTCTTCAGGCTCCTCACCTTCAACGGTTACTTCAGAAACTTCTTCATCAATGATTGGTTGACCTTGATCAAGTTCAACTTTTTCTTCTTCAGTTATTTCAGGAATTTCGTTTTTTTCAACAGCCATAAATTTTATATCCTTTTAGCCTTAACATGGCTGAAGATCAACTAATAAAGTTTAGTAGTTTTTTTTCTACCAAGCTTACAACCACGAGCCATGATTGATGCACCTTTTTTGTAACCCATAGGTTTGTTAATCATTCCACCACCCATTCTTCTAGCCATCGGACCTAAACTTGGTTTCGGTCTTGAAGGCATTAGTCTTTTAGGACCATCAGATTTAATGTTTGGCATTGGTCTTGCAGGCCTAGCTGGTTTAACATCTTTTAGTAACTCTTTAATTTTTTTTCTTTCTTCATCTGTTATCTTACCAGGCATTTGACTCATACGTCTTTTAAATCTATCTGCAGCCACAGATAACTTACTTCTTATTTCACCTCTCGTGCCTGTATCAGCTCCACCGCCTTTACTCAACTCAATTGGTTTACCATCATACTTACCATAACTTTTAAATATATCTTTAACTGAAGAACCTGATTTAGATTTTTTATTTTTTGACATATCAGCGCCCCCTCCTTTAGAGTTTTTTGTAACTTTAACATCTAACATTCCAACACCTGGAATTGCTTTTCTAACATTCTTTAAAAGTTTTTTAAAACCTTCTTTTCTTCTTGCTGCAGATCCTGCAAACAATCTTTCTCTTTTCATAGGAGTGTACTTACTGCCAAGCATTGTTTCAATTTTAGCTCTTCCACTCGGACTTTTTTCAGGGAAAGCTCTTTTCACTTTATCAGATTTAGATTCTCCACCTACTTTTAAACCTTTAGCTTTTTTATATTCTTCAACAAGGTTAATTGGAAGAGAAGCTTTTTGAGAAACCATTGCGCCTGGTGTTGCAGTTGCTGATTTCTTTTTACCAAATAATCTACCAATAGATTTTCCTGCACCTTTAATCATTTTACCTACAAATGCTTTTTGAACTTTACCAGGTTTAATAGATTCATCTTGAAGACCCATGCCTCTACCTTTTGCTTTTTCTGCTTTCAATATTTTAAAATCTTGTGCATCAATTCTGTTATTGTTATTTTTATCTAACTTTTTTTGACCACCTTTAAGACCACCAGATTTCATTTTGTTTGCCATTAATCTTTCAGCTTTTTCTTTATCTGACAATTTTTTCATTGGTGTCTTCATTGCATCTCTTCTTTCTGCTTTAATTTTTGACATAGCTTTTTCAAAAGGTGTTTTTGTAGGGTTTTTAATTCTGTCTGCAATTCTATCAACTTTTTTATAATCCATAGTAAATCCTAATAATATTTATACTCACGTTCTAATTTTATTGGCGGGTCGTCCCAATCGTCCGAGTACGTTGAAACAAATCCACCTTGTCGATATCTTAGCACAGCTTGGGTCATAGAATCAACATAGTCGTCATACTGACCATGAGGAAATGCAGCACATTCTTCAACCACGTCTTGGGCAAACTTCTCATCCAAAGGAGCCCAAACCATTCCAGACTCAAATACCGGGGCACATGAGTTAATTCTGGTATGTTTATCACGGCCTTTGGCAGGAACGAAATCAATTACTGGAATCCCAGCACGCCTCAATTCATGAATCAAAGGCTGGCCTGATGCTTTCGCCTCAACGATAACTGTTTCAGGTTCCCAATAACTATATTGTTCTAAAGCTATATTTTTTAAATCTGGAAAATCATATCTTCCCTTAATCGCATCCAATAAAATTATATGATCTTCATAACCTTCAACCGGTTGAAAGATTCCCCATGTAGTAATAGCAGAGTAATCTGCAGATTCTTTTGCACTAAATGCAGTATCATAACTTTGTATGACGTGTAGCAATTTAGGGAGGTAATCTTTATCGTAGTCGTTCCACCATTCACGTTTAATGATTGCACCTTCTTCAGACGTTGGGTCCTGCATATACTGTGCGTTCCAGTTCTTCGTGGACACCGATGCTTTGACCGCTTCTAAATCTTCTAGCTTCCAATACTCAGGCCACACTGGTTTTCCGTTTGGAAGTATCGCTGGGAACTCAACTACTTTCCATTTATCTGCTTTGGGTTCTGATTGTGATTTTAATAATCGACCAGTTAGATCGTCTGTTGCCCAACGAGTCATGACTACACAAATTCTTCCACCTGGTTGTAAACGTTGTCTTGGACCAGAGCTATACCATTCGTATGCTCGATCCATTGCGGTGTCTGACATTGAGTCTTGTTCCGTATGTGGGTCATCGATAATAAGTAAGTCCGCCCCTCGTCCTGTAATAGAACCGCCTACCCCCGCTGCAAAATATTCGCCACCATGATTGGTCTCCCATCGGCCTTTTGCCTTACTATCTTCACGTAGTTTAACATCACCGAAGATCATTTTATACTCCTCGCTATCCATTAAGTTTCTAACTTTGCTACCGAACCTTGTTGCAAGTTCAGCGTTGTGTGAAACCTGCATCAGTTTCATCTTAGGATTTCTACCGATCATCCAAGCAGGGAACAGGTAGGATGCAAATTCTGATTTGGTATGTCTAGGAGGCATATTGATAATGAGCCTCTTCTCTTTGTTCATTGCAATCTTTTGAAATTCATTAGCAATAATCTGATGATGTCCGTAATTTTTTCTATTGTTTGTTTTACGGTAAATGAAATCTGGCCAAACTGCTTTAGCAAAAGCTAAGAAGTCATCTTGGCAAATTTTTATATACTCAAGTTGTTTTTTTAATACTAGGTCCTTGAGCTCTTCATCACTTAATCGATCTAAATTCATAATTTTTTATATACCCCGGGGGTCTATGGTACCTATTAATCTAAAGGGTCCCCTTTTACAATAACCTAATAAAATAACACTTTCAATAAGTCCGTTTCATTTGGGTCCCCCGTGCGTGTATTCGACTTAGCACAAGCTAGCCTAGACAAAGTACCTAGTAAAATCGGGGGTGCTTTTTTTATTGTTGTCATTGTTCCGTGATCGTTGGGCCAATGAGCCTTCAAGCCGGTCAACGGACACCGGAAACGTTTCCGATAAGTAATCGTTATCGGAAATAATCAAGTCATGAGGGCGGTCGTAAACTTATCCACGAACAACGGCCAACGGACAGGTATTTTAATAATAAAATCGGGGCTAAGTGATCGCGGATCAGTAAAGAAATCTTTAATTCTATAAATTTTAAGGGCTCTTTGCTCTTGGGCCTTAACTAAGATCAAGACCACACCGCCATGCTTTATAGCCCTGTTTATCCAAACGATCTGGTATTTATTTAATGCCGGATAATTGACGCGATTTGATTTCAATTCACACCAAAATGATTGGCCTTTATATATTCCAAAAACATCTGGCACACCGGAAACTGTGAGAGTTTCAATTCGAGTTAAAAAATATCCATGATCAACAAGAGCTGATTTGATTTGTTTCCAAAATAAACTTTCTGGGTTTGCCATAAATCTATGTACCACGAAAAAATACAACTAAAAAGGGTATAAAAAGTTATCCACAGGCCCAAAAAAAAATTTGATTTCGATGCATTTTTTTCTTGAATTCTATATTTATCCCATTATATCTTATGAATATATGAAAAATAAAAAAACTAACACAAAGGAAACAATGAAAACAAAAAAAATAAAAAACTTTGATATGAACAAAGAAACTTACAAATTAAGAAGACAAGTTATCGACTTAATTTATGACGCAAAAAATTATGGGATCGACTTACCGAGAATAGAAGTAAGAATTGGATCAGCTAAAAAAGGTCATGAGCACGTTTTGGGTGTTGGTCGAATGTCTAAAAAAATTATTTGGATAACCGACAAAGCTATTAACAACAGCACAGACTATTTAAGACACGTTGTTTATCATGAAATTGGCCATGCGGTTTTTGGGTTAGATCATAGAGAAAGCTGTCCGCTAATGGCTAGTGAATTAGATAAGCCGGTATCTAGAAAACAAGCTTTGAGCATACTTAAAGAGTATGCTCAATTAATCGACAAACTAAATAAACAAGTAGCATAAGGGGGAAACAATGGACAAAGAAATAAAACTATTAAATCAAATTGAAGACTTAATTTATGATGTACAAGTTCATAAAATGTCTAATCAATCAATAGACCCGTTTTTAAATACTTTAGAGAATTTTAGAAACGAGGTACTAGAGCAAATAAAATTTCTTGAGGCTCTTGAAGATAAGCAAAAAGAAATAAAAGCAAAAGAAAATAGATTGGCTAAATTTAAAAAAACTGTAGAGGAATTTAACAATCAAAAATAAACAATATCGTGGGCCGTAAGGCCCACACAAACACAGGGGAAACTATGAAAACAGACAAAAATAAATGGTACTACAACAAAGAACAAAAAGACGTGGGTTTATTCTACGAAAAGCAATTGTTCGCCAGAAGACAAATAACTCAATATGAGAGGGCCAAGCATCAAAGGGCTATTTCAACGAGTGCGGGAAATTTCCTAGCGGATAAAATCGCAAGAGAAAAAATAGAAAATCGATAATTATTATGTTGATTAACTATCCCATTAATATAAGATAATAGATAATGAAAAATAAAAAAACAGGGGAAACAATGGACAGACTAAAAAGATATATGAACAAAGTTGAAAGTGAAGAGTATGAAAAAAATGCTTGGGACAACTTTCATAATGGAAACAAACAAGTATGGAACAAATGGGCGGTAAGACAAAGATTTATTGCAACAGTTTTGAGACCATACTTACAACAGAAGGGGGTTATCTAATGAATAACTTAAGTTCAAAAGCAAACGTAATTGCCTCGATCGTATCGGGGCAATTGCTAACAGACTTTGATTTATTAATGGAAGATGACGAATTTAGATCAAAGTTTAAAACAATGGTTAAGGATACAAAAATTTCAATTAACGATGCGTCCGATGAATTAATTGAATACGCAAACAATAACATATGTTAGGGGGAACAATGAGAACAAATAAAGTCTACTTAAGATCAACAAGAAATTTATATTTTCAAATGGAAGACGGGATGAAGGTTTTTTATTCCTATTCAACACCGGTTGCGTTTCAGCCTGTTAATTCAGCTGAGGTGGTTGTG
>Ga0208767_1000371_pt1 | contig 35708 bp, 48 predicted proteins | sample VirMetDEL_Mar_21_FD_184514 | JGI IMG/M metagenome (GOLD analysis project Ga0208767, IMG submission 184514) | Aqueous microbial communities from the Delaware River and Bay under freshwater to marine salinity gradient to study organic matter... | ecosystem: Environmental > Aquatic > Marine >... | reverse complement strand
TGACATTGACGCCAGCGAAGACGGACTCAAAGGCTTTGTGCAGGGCGACACCAAGCTGTTGCCGCCTGACGCGCAGGACTTCGTAGCGCTGCCTGACATCACCGAAGCGCAAGTGATTGCGTGGACAAAGGAAGCCTTGGGCGAAGCAGGCATCGCGCGCTTTGAGGGCATGGCGCAGCAGCAGATTGACAACCAGAAGGTTGAGCAGCCGAAGGCAGTTGCGTTGCCGTGGGCGACTGAAGAAGCGGCCTAATTAGACAAAGGTAAAGCATTATGGCTATTGCATCCAATTTCCCTTCATCGCGTCCCAGCCTCTTGCTGGATTTCGCTTCCGTCGGTCGCCTTGACCCCCGCGTAACCTATAGCCGCGCCAGCTCTGGGACGTACTACGACGGCGTCACGACCGCGAAGGCGGAAGAGAATTTGGTGTTGCAAAGTCAGACTTTTAATACGACTTGGGTTCCTGTTAACGGAACCGTGACGGCAAACACCGATACTGCGCCAGATGGAACGCTAACAGCAGATACATTTTCCGCAACTTCAGCAGACGCAGTATTGGGGCAAACCATTAATTATGGAGACGGAGGAGACGCTACTTTTTCAATTTGGGTTAAACGCAAAACGGGTACTGGCACGGTTTCTATTTCTCACACTATAAATAGTTCAGCAACTTCTGTTTCGGTGGACGGAACTTGGCAAAGATTTTCTGTTACTACCGCGTTATCAAGCGGCAGTAGAACTCTTGGAATTAAACTAGATACCAGCGGCGACGAGGTTTATGTTTGGGGTGCACAATTAGAAGTCCGGTCAAGCATGACCGCCTACACCGCCACGACCACGCAGCCCATCACGAACTACATCCCTGTCCTGCAAACGGCAGCAGCGGGTGTCGCACGCTTCCAGCATACGCCAACGACAGGCGCTGCGGATGGCTTGTTCATTGAAGAGCAGCGGACGAATTCGCTGACGTATAGTGAAGATTTTAGCGATTCGGATTGGTCGAAGACACGCTCAAGTATTACGTCTAACACGATTGTTGCGCCTGATGGAACGCTAACAGGCGATAAGTTGGTTGAGGATACGACGGCAAGCAATACGCATCTCATGACTCAAAACGTTTCTTTAATAGCAAATACAGTCTACACGGCTTCTGTCTATGTAAAAGCAGGAGAAAGAACAAGATTTAGGCTACAAAATGCTAGCGTTGTAAACTGGGCTACAGTGGGGGATGCATATTTTGATTTATCGGCCGGAACGGTCATTAGTGGAACAGGAACTATTACGCCTGTTGGCAACGGCTGGTATCGCTGTTCTATTACGGGAACATTTGGCGGGTCTAACGCCAGTGGTGGCGTAAACATTATTCTTGTTTCAACCGGAACAACAACTTCCTACACCGGCGACGGCTACTCCGGCATTTACCTCTGGGGTGCTGACCTTGAAGCCGGAGGCTATCCGACATCGTACATCCCAACCACCTCCGCCTCTGTCACGCGCAATGCGGACGCTGCCAGCATGACGGGGACGAATTTCAGCGATTGGTATAACGCGGCAGAAGGGACGTTGTATGCGGAGGCAAATACGCCAGAGTCTGCTGCTACTTATGTTTTTGCTGATATGAACAGCAATTCGTTAACCAATTACATTAGACAATCAACAGCTTCAAACGGCACTAGCAATCAGCTTGTTTTAACTGATAACGGAGCGATTACAGCGTCTCCGAGCGTAACGGTTACATTAGGGTCTATGAGAAAAATGGCTGGTGCTTACATTGTTAATAGCGTACAGCAAAGCGTTAATGGTTCGCTTGGAACAGAAGATAGTAGCGCGACAGTTCCAGCGGGTTTGACGCAGCTTAACATTGGGTCGCGGTCAACAGGCGCAAACGCAGTTAACGGCACCATCCGCAAGATTGCCTACTACCCGCAGCGCCTGACCAACGCCCAACTTCAAGCATTGACCGGCTGATTCATACGCAAAACCTTACGCATTTCGTTAGTTAACGCCTACAGGACACGCACCATGTACATCGACTACTGCTTAAAGTTTGACTCCGAAGCCGACGCCCGTGCGGTGTTATACCGCTGGGAATATCCGGCCCCTGCTCCATTTGATGTGGAGGCAGCGGAACAGGCCGCAGAGGAAACAGGCCGCCAAGTCATTGAGGTTGAGCGTGAGCCGTATGAGGTCGCGAACTACCCTGCCATTGACATGATAGGGGTCATATGTAAACCAACCGGCCAAATCATTAACACGACCGAAGGCGACGTGTTAGAGATGGCCCCGGTTGACGGCTACCATGTCAACGTGCGGGTGCTGAAGGAAGCGCCGGAGCTAGAGGCGTATCGCGTGCATCCGGTGACGCCGCAGCGGGTGTGGTTCTAAAAGGAGAGATGAAGTGGATTACCAAGTGGCGTTCAATATCGCAATCATGGTGGCTGCGGCGTTTGGCGGTTGGACACTTCGTTCGATCACTACAAGCCTAGAGAATCTTCAGCGCGACCATAAAGAAATGATGAATCAGTTTGTGCGCCGCGACGATTACAAATCAGCCTTGGAGCGAATCGAAGCTATCCTGACCCGCATCTGGGATAAGCTGGATGAAAAGGCAGATAAGTAATGGAGATGGGAGTCGTTGAGCTTCTTATCAAGGCATGGCCTATCCTGCTTGCCATCATCACGCTAATCATTGTATTAGCGAAACTAGATCTGCGGGTGGCTGTTTTGGAGGAAAAGGTCAAGACCGCATTTGAACTAATTAACAAATTGACGAGTAAGCACTAATGGCTATCCCAGTAATTTTGGCCGAACTTTTGGCCAATGGTTTAGGTTTAGTCGCTAACGCAGTCATGGCGAAGGGCAAAGATTACGTTGAAAAAAAGCTTGGCGTAGAACTTAATCCTGGCATGTCGTCCGAAGACTTAGCCAAATTGCAGATTGCGCAGATGGAGCATGAAGAAGAACTCATGCGCTTGCGCTTAGAAGAAAACAAACTTGACATTGAAGCCTTCAAAGCGGAAGCCAAATCTGTCACGACGCGCTGGACGGCGGACATGACTTCGGACTCTTGGCTGTCAAAAAATATCCGCCCGCTGACACTGACCGCTCTGCTCTTTGGCTACTTCATGTTTGCCGCGATGTCGGCGTTTGGATACGCCGCCGAAGAGTCCTACGTCACGCTGCTAGGGCAGTGGGGGCAGATCGTGATGCTGGCTTACTTTGGCGGCAGAACCGTCGAAAAGGTCATGGACATGCGGAGGCCCAAATGAGCCTGGTCGCAGAACAAGCCGCGTTCCTGCGCGATGTCAGAAAGCTACTTGCCAGGGCTGACGAATTAGGTTTCGTCGTCACAGGCGGCGAACTCTATCGCACGCCAGAACAGCAAGAAATTTACGTCAGGACAGGTCGGTCGAAGACGATGAACAGCATTCACTTGAAGCGCTGTGCTATCGACCTGAACTTCTTCCAGAACGGCAGGCTGACGTACGACAAAACCCTCATCAAACCACTGGGCGATTACTGGGAGTCGCTTGACCCAAAGAATCGCTGGGGCGGTAACTGGACGCGGTTTGTCGATGTGCCGCATTTTGAGCGAAGAGTTTAGTTAATCAACTTTATTTTTTTCTTGTGTTCCAATTAATTCGCCCTGCATCAGTGGCAGGAAATCCGACAGCCGCAGCACTACACGCCACGCTTGCCCGTTTTGCCTAAACGCCACAATCGGGACGTCATCGCCTTGGCAGTGCGCCTCAATTTGGCGACACCAATCCATAATCGCGAGCGTTTCACGGCGCTTGATTTCAAAGCGAAACTTACCCCATTGCGCGTCATCGCCAGAGTCACGGGCTTGGCCCAGCTTGCGTTTAATCTGCGTGCCTAAATGCTCAGAGAGGATGGCGGTGAATTCACGTTCAGCCGCCGCTCCCTTGTTGCGGGACATACGCCCGCCCATTACATAATCCAATTAGCTGCGCGAACGGCAAGGCCAAAAGAAAGGCCCACCACTACACACACCCCTACCCACGCAAGACCAATCGCAAAAAGCGACACGCTAATCGTCAGAAACGTTTCAATCCTGTCTCTTAGCTCGTTCATATTCTTTCTTCCCCTTACGTCTCTTTTCTAATTCCATTGCCAACTTCTTGGCTGTCCAAATCGCGCCAAACTTGCGCCACGGGTGTGACTCTTTAGGTTTGCCTTTCTTCACGCGGATCAATTCCCGTCAGCCAGGTGGCGTACCACAGCAACTTGCCCGCATCTTGTTCAGGCGCATCTTTGTGGCCAAGACGCCAGTTGTATTTTGCAATCTGTCCTCGTAAATATCCACGCCATTCTTCTTCAGTTAACTGCGAGCGGATAGCGTCGATACATTCAATGTCGCCCTTGTTGTAATGTTCTGGGCGTTCAATTAAATCAAATTCTTGCACGATCATGTCTCCATCTAAAAAGGAAGCGGATCGTCAAACGGAACGTCAGGATTCCCTGTCGGTATCTTCGACAAATCAACCGCATCGCCCTTCCTTGGGCGACGGGTTGGCTTTGACTCCGTAACCTGCGCTTTAAAGACACTGCGCATGGCTTCGACGGTTCTGTCGGTCACAATCCCTGCAACGCAAACAGACAGTTCTTTGCTGCTATAGCCATCTGGGCCGTTTGTAAACATGCGACCCGTATCAACATGCTCATACACGACATGGCTATCGCCGCCGTCAATGGGCTTGCCAAAAGGCACTAGCGCGGGAATGAAAAGGTGCTGGTCGCACCCTGCACGTTGCTCTTTACCGCTCAGTGTTTTGTTGTGATGTACACAATGCCACTGCCCTTTCTCAACAGGCGTGGCATGACAACAAGTGCGGCAGTTCGCAAGCGCCACTTTTTGCTGGTGGCAATGCGCGTAAAAGTCGCAGTTCTTGCACTGCCAATGTGCCGGATCATCCGACAGCTTAGACGGGGGAACTGTTTCATTAATGACACGCTTCGCTCTGTCCAACAGGCGGTCAAACTCAGGTTCGTCAAACTTCACCCATTCGGTAAAGATTTCGTCGGTGTCCTTGTTGACCGCAAAGTACATCGCCCGTTCTAGGCCCATCAAGCCCATGTAGACCTGCATCTGCGCGTAGTGGCGCGGCTTGGAGTCTTTAACGCCTTTCTTTGTTAAATCAGTAAATGAGCGGCTGTTGTGCGTCTTACACTCAAGCACCGCCCAACTCTTTGGCGCTTCAGGAAACCCCTTGCCGACACCATCGACACTGCCGCCGAAATGCCCCGTTGAGTCACGGCAAGTAATTTGCTTGCCGTTTTCCTCAACGTGCAATTCGACGCCAATGCCGCGCAATTCCTCATGGATGCGATCTTCTTCACGAACGCCCGTGTTAAAAAGGCGAAGCATTCGCCCTTTAAAACGAGTAAGTCCCGCCCAACGAAACGTCATCCATAAGTAGCGGTCACACTCATGCCCGATCAAAGACGCGCCAAGATGGTCGCGATGGTCTTGCGGCTTGTCCGTATACCAGTCGTAAATTCTGGACGCGGTTGAATGCTTTGATTCAGGCACAACAGGCATGACTTAGCCCTTCGCCCACGGACGCGCAGACGACCCGTTTGACTTTGGTGCAGGCGTTGCAGGTGCAGATGCCTTACCCCCCGCCGCCTGGTAGCCCATGATGCGATTACGCGACGGGTCTTTGCGGTCAATGTCGACCTGCATCAAAAACGGCTTGTCGTGCAAATCTTCAGTCTGTGTGAGTTTCGTTACACCTAACGCCTGACAAAGCATGGCAAGCTGTGAACGCGCAATGTCCTCAGCGGTCTTGTTAGGGTTAGAAACGTTCAGACGCTCCCACAACCGGCGACCGGAATGCACGCCATCCGTAACCTGAATAACAAGTTCGATGTATTCGCCCGTGCCAGCTTTCGTTTCCTTGATGGACGAATCAATAATGATGCCTTCGTACATGCCGCGTTCCAGCGGCTCATAGGATCTGTTGGACGATTGTGGTGAGAATTCAGATGCGTCAAATTGAAAAGTTGGCATGGTTGTATCCTTTTAATTGATTGCTTCAATAAAGGCTTCCCAGGCAAGCGGAATGCTTTCCGGTAGGCCATATCGGTTTTTGGCCATATAGGCCGGTCGTTCGCTGGTGTACAGCAAACGCTCCCCCGTGCTGATGCCGCGTGCAACTTCTTTGTTGAAGCCCACATCCGACTTCTTCACGATGGTCTTGTAGTTCGCAAACAGCACGGCATCGCACCATTCACGAATCAATGCGTTTGACCGATCCTGCAACTTCGGTTGAAAACGGTCATACGGTTCTGTTTCAGGACTGTCGAAACGCTTGATGGTCGTGTGTGCAATCAGCACTACCGCCATGCCCTTATCGTTACGCAGGGCGTTCAAGCCGTTCAGCACATCGCGCCAGCGATCTGCCGCGATGACGGCCCCCTTGCCATAAGCCAAGTCTTTGGCGTCGTACTTCGTTTCGATGTCGCGCCAAATCATCGTTTCCAGCCAGTCAAGGCTATCCAACGCAACGGTCTGGAAGTCGTGTTTTTCTGCGTAAAGCGAAGCAATTGCCGCCATGACGTCATCGAACGATGACGCCAACGGAAAGTGATCCACTTTCAAACTGCCAAGCCCATCTTCCGTCAGAATAAAAATCGGATTCGGCGCACCAGCGGCAAAGGTTGACTTACCAATGCCCTCCACGCCGTATACCATAATGCGCGGTGCAGAAATTGCTTCGTTCTTCTTTATTGATTTTAAGTCAAAGGCCATTTTGTTGTTCCTCGATAGTGATATAAGTTTTAGCGGGCTTCAGTGAGATAGCTGGCGCTATCTGCCGCCACAGGTCAGGCCGATCCATGCGGATGGCTTTTAACAGAGCTTCGTCTGCTTCGACCTTTGTTTTGACTGGCTTCTCCGGCCAATCTTTTGTGAGTACCAGCAGCCGATCTACGTCGGCTTTATACATCAGCTTGCCTTGAGACTTCAGACGCAAACCGTTTTCTAATACGGTTGTGCTGCTACCTTCAGGCTTTGCTGGAACCAGGGATAAAAGTTCTTGTTCAATTTGCAAGCGGGTGGCTTGAGCGGCTTGTTCTGCACGTTTTGCCGTCAGCCAATCACTTGCCAGTTGCTCTGGCGTTTTCATCGTTGTAGCTCCGTGGTGGGAATTCACCCTTATCAAGGGTGGATAGACAATAAGCAACTGTCCTGAAAAACGCAACACCCTTTTTTTAAAAAACTTAACTTGGTCTACATTCATCCATTCAGCGGTTAAAATTGCTGTTGACTTTTACCGAACAGATGATGCAGGGTTATACCGACCTTGGTATTAGTAGAAGAAACGTTCACATGTCCAAACCCACCACAAAACAGTTAGAGCCAGCACGGTCTGTTGTGACTAAGCTTGGCGGCGTTCGTGCGACTGCTAGGATTTTGAGTATTGCGCCAAGTGCTGTATCGCGCTGGATGGCCGAACGCGATAATAAGGGGACGGGCGGTGTTGTGCCGCAAAAGCATTGGAAGGCATTACTTTTTTTCGCAAAAAAGGAAAAAATTAAGTTATCTGAATCTGATTTATATTTCATAGATTAAGAGGGCAGTTCAATGAAAAACAGTGAACTGCTAGACGCAGTCTATGGAAAGTTGGATACGGGTTTTTACGGATGGATCACAAATTTTAGAGCCGATCCAAATAACGCCCCAATTAGCGTGTGGGGCGGTCGTCCCTACATTGGCAATTCCGCACAACAGAACCTGATTGACGGAAGCACCGAGGATAATACGTTCTTTTGTACGTCGGTGCTGTCTGGGTTTGATAGCGAAGGAAAGTTTCGTCGCGCCAAAACTTACTTTTACCGCTTGGGCGTCTTGGTGGCAGACGATGCCGATCCGTCTCACATCAATGGCCGCGCAAGCTATGTGATCGAAACAAGTCCAAAGAATTATCAAATCGGCGTCTTGCTTGATGAAGACGACGAAGACACGAAGAACTTGGCCCTGGTCGATGCCGTCATGCAAGCGATGGCCAAAGCTAATTTGATTAAAGCCGATAGCAGCGGTAATAACGTCGTGCGTTATGTGCGTCTGCCTATCGGTAAAAATACGAAGCAACGGGAGTCAGGTATACACACCGTGTGTATACAAAAATCTGATCTGAACGTGCGCTATAGCCTTGCGGATGCGTGCGCCACGTTTGGGCTTGACTTAGATGTCATTCGCGAACAGATGAGCGTGATGCGTGAGACGCCACGCGCTACGGGGACGGGTGCGGATTATGCGGGGCTAATTGCCGCGCTATCTGCGGACGATCCGAACGAACGCAGCTACCACGACGCTTTACTCAAGCTATCGAGTAAAATGGTGGCGAGCGGAATGCACGGCGGGGCGGTGGTTGAAGCCCTGCGCGGTTTAATGCTGGCCGTTAAACCCGCCTTTGGCTCAGAGCTTGACCGCTGGCAATCGCGTTTTGATGAAATTCCGCGCTTGGTATCCAGTGCAGAACGATTCCGTGCGCCGAAGGTCGAAATCGCCTTGGGCGTGACCGACGAAGAACGGCGGGGCTTATTGCTCACGCTGCCAGAGCTTCAGGACATCACCAAAAACGTCCGCTGGATGGTCAAGTCACTCATTCCTGCGGATGCGATGGGCATGGTGTTTGGCGCATCTGGTACTTTTAAGTCATTCGTTGCGCTTGACCTCTGCTTGCACGTTGCTCACCAAATGAATTGGTGCGGTCGTAAGACAAGTGGCGGGTCAGTCGTCTATGTGGCCGCCGAAGGCGGCGCAGGTATTTATCGCCGCGTAAGGGCATGGCATCAGCAGCACAAGTTATCGCAACCCGATAACTTTCATGTGTGCATCACGCCATTGCTTCTGACGGAAGAAGATCAAGTGTCCACCCTACGGGAGTCCATTTCCCACTTACCCCATCCCCCGACTCTTGTAGTGGTGGACACCCTTTCTCAAACCTTTAGCGGCGATGAAAACAGCAGCACAGACATTTCAAGTTATTTGCGGCTGCTGAATACGCACCTACGCGCTGCGTTCAACGCAACCGTGATCGTGGTGCATCACACGGGACATGTGGCGAGCGAGAGGCCGCGTGGGAGTTCAGCAATTACCGCTAATCTCGACTTTTTGCTTGGTTGCTTTCGCCCAAACGCGGACGCCCTCGCCGCCCAGATTGAGGTTATCAAACAGAAAGACGGCGATAAACTTAACGCACAGTATTTTGAACTAGCGCGGGAAGTGCTAGAGAAGGATGAAGACGGCGAAGAAGTGTCAAGCCTGGTCGCAAGCTGGCACGATGCCATTAAGGCGGTGAAAGAGTCGGCGTTGAAGCTCACCCGCTACGAGCAAGCCTTTGTGGATGCTATGCCGCAAGGGCAGGATGTCAGCGAAACAGAATTGCGCCGAGTGCTGAACGAAATGGTCGAAAACGCAGCGTCGCGACGTCAAACGTGGAAGCGCACGATTGACGGTTTGCGCGAAAAGCGAATGATTAAGCCTGTGGGGGTAGGGAAGTGGAAACGGATTTGATGTCTGGCCGCGCAGTGGTCAACACTTGATAAATCGCATTCGATAACAAGTCGACAAACGCTTCGTCTTGGTTCAAGTCCTCACGCCCAATATGCGCCAAGATTGCATGCGTGATTTCGTGCCAGAGCGTGTGATGCAAGTGCGACTTGGGTTGCTTTTTGATCCTTGGCGACAGCACGATGACTTTGTCATCGTCGCGATACCACGCCCACGCCTCACGCGGAACGCGACCGTATTTCACCGTAATGCGATGGCCCATCAATTCAAACGAATCAATCATCTGGCGTCGGCTCCGGCTTTAGTTTTTCTTTCTTCCACCGCATTCTAGCAATGCGTTCGTAAAATTCACGCCCCCCACGGCGCTTGCTTTTGCCTGTCGTCTTGCCGCCCTTCTTGCCCATTTCGCTCATCACTTTGCGTATCACTTCGTCGTCTATCGTCATCACTTAATTCCCATTTATTTAAATCAGCTTGTGGCACAAAAAAAGCGGGACGCCCTTTGCGTGTCGGGTCATCCCAATACATGTCTTTTTTGCCATCTATTCCGAAAATCCAGCCGCGCAGTTCGTAGTCACCGCGTCGCCCCGTGACCAATACGAACGGCACATCGTCGGGATCGGACGGATGCAGAATCAAACGCCCGTGGTCGAGTTCTGTGTGCCGCACTTCGCACCCCGTCACATCCCTAGCCCCTGGCCCCGCTAAACCGCTCCAATAGACTCCTAGAGCCTTACAGACGGCAAGCTCGGCGCAACTAGACTCTATCTCAACTTGCCAGCCATTCGCGCCGTCGTACCCATATCGGTGCTGTAGTGCGTTCGTCAGGGCTGCGCCGGTTCGTAATACCGCCGCCAGTGCTGCAATCTGCACCTCTTGTGCAGTGAGTTCTACCCTCACCAATTTCCTGTGCCTCGTTTGGCGTCCTCAGACGGGGGCGGCAGGTTAAGCGGCGGGCGGCAAATCAGGGCCGTCATAATTTTCCAGCTTAACCACAGGGCGGTCATTGCTATACACCAGCCGAATGCGGCTTCGAGTATTTCGTTCATGTTGTCTATCTGCTCCATTGCATACCGAACACTTGATCCAATCGCCAAAACCATCGTCGATCCAGAACTTGCCCAGACAATGCGGGCAGGGGTCAAAACGGATGCCGTCAGTCATAGCGCACACCTCACCTCAGATAACTCACTTTCTAGCGTCCTGATTCGCGCTTGAAGCGTGGCAATCAAGGCGTCTTGCGATTCGATCAAACGCGTCTGCGTGGCCGCCAGGTGGTCAGCACGCTCTACGGCTTCGCGCAAAACGGCGAGCTTTGTTTTGTCATGGGTTGCGCCAAAGTGCAGTTCGTCGGTCATGACGCTTTCCTCCCACGGATCGCATTAGCCACACCACTCGGGCAGGACTCACAGGTTGGCTCATAAGATTCAGCCACCAAAGCACACGCCTCCCGCTCGGCTGCGGCAATAAGAGCGGCGAAGTATTCAAGCCCCGAATCAAGAAAAGTCCATGAGTGTTGGTAGCCGTGAAAATGTTGAGTTTTAATTGCTTCTCGCGCCATGCGCCGAATATCGTCGCGGGTCATCACCACGCCCCCCAGTGATAGCCGAGGAACGTGCCGACCGCAAAGCCGATCAGAAACAGCGCGGCTTCAGTCCACACCCGCTCACGTTCGACGCTTTTGTGCGCTTCGTTTTCAGCTTCAAGGCGGCGGATTTCCGACCTTAGCCGGTCTTGTGTGTATTCCATGTTTGACCTCGTAAAGATGTCGGGGGGGCAGTACGACGCCCGACACGCCGCTAGCTCTGCGTTGACTGCCTCAACGTGTGGGCAAGGGGAGAATGCCGCCCACGTTTATCCCGTCTTGCGAACGCTCCATGCCTCTAACTCTTTTTCCAATTTGGCGACCATTGCCCGTTGCTCCATCTCACGCGCTACGGCTTCCGCTAGACGCTTGACTAGGTGCAAGTTCGCCGCCCGTAATTCATCAAAGTCACGGCGGCTCACCTTCAAGCAGTGTTCAAGCTCGCTGATCACTTCGCGCAATTGCGTCGTCGTCGCGGGGCTATTCAAAATTTCCCGCCGCCACGATCCGGCGGGGCTTTCGGTGTCAATCATCGCTCACCTCTTGCGGGCTTTCGTATCGCTCTGGGTGCCGTTCATCAGCACCGATAAACAGGTCATACGCTTCGTTTTCGGCGTCGTGGCGCGTCCAACCTTGCGCCATAAGTTCCGCGACGTGCTGCTCCATTTGCTGGAAAAGGTTGCGGTAAGTATTCATGCGGCCTCCTGTACAACAGGTGCGCCGTTATCCGTAACAATAAAAGCAATCGTGTTGCCCTTGCGGTCAGTGACGCGCTTGAGGGTCAAGCCAATTTCCTGCGCGATGTCCTCCATGCATGACATTCCGCAAGCGCCGTCCAGCGTCACACGGCCCGTGTCATCGTTACGGGTCATGCCGTAGATGTAGCCGCGCAGCCGGTAGCCGTTGGCGTCGGTGTGCGTTTTATAACCGCCAGCCTTTGAGTAATACGCTGCGGCGCGGTGGCCAATGGCTTGCAATCGGTCTGCATACACATCGTTTAGCCACTCACCAAATACCGATCCGGTCATGTCATAACCGCCGCCGCATGTGCGGTAATGCTTGCCGGTGGTGATATCTGTAATGCGCCGGATGTTGTAGCCGTAAGTATCTCGGCCACGTGAAGTTGACCAATGAAGAGTCAGAGTTTGCGTTTGCATCGTTTTGTCTCCGTTAGGGCGTTGCGACAATCGCAACGCATGAGGAGAAAATAGCACAAGCGGTTGAGTAGTCAAGCGCAAACGGATTGCGGTCTAAATTGATCGCAAGCCTGGCCACGATGCGGTCATTTTGGGGGTCTGCACAAAAGTTCTAAACGTCGCAATCTTTGGCGAAAATAGGGGGGGGCGTCGCAAGGCGTTTTGTGACGCTTTGCAACAAATGTCGCAAGGCGTGACAAAAAACGTGTGACGCTCTGGCGCGTGTAAGCGTCTGTTATGGTTAGTGTTTTCGTTCAAGCGTCGCAAAGCGTCGCAAAGCGTCGCAAAAAGTTGCACCAAGCGTCGCAAGGCGTCACAGGGGGTACGTAGTACCCCTGTGTGCGACGGCGCTGTGACGGACGTTATTTGTGACGGTTAGTTAGGCAGAAAAGAAAGAGGGCGGCACATGGCCGCCCTCAGTGTCGCCCTTTTGAGGGGCGGTCAGTCGCCGCAATAGTTCGTGACTGCGGCGGCGAATGCAATCAGCCCGCCGAGTGCGGCGAGTGCGGGTTGGGTTGGTTGATCGACGAAGAAGACGGCGAGCAGTATCGGATACCCGAGGCACATCAAGATAGTGCTAAGGCGGGGGGCGTTCATGTTACGAATTCCACACGGGAACCGACACAACCGCGTTGGGTTCACTGATACCCATTGCAATTCGTTCCGCGTAGTCCGCTGCTGCCTCCAGTGTTGGGAAGTAACGCACCACAGGGACAATCTCGCCAGAGTCCAGATCGTGCAGCGTGACGCGGTAAGCGTTGCCGGATTTATGGCGCAGTGGCAAGGGGACGAACGTGACTTCTGACTGCATGTTGGTTTCATTATTCGTGAACGTTTGCATGGTTGTCTCCGTTTGCGTGGTTATAAAACAAAGTCAGAAAGGTTGGACGCATACATGACGCCCCAAACGCTACCGTTTGCGGTGATGCTGTAGACCGGCTCAACACGGCGCGTTAAACCGTTCCATGCGTTGCGAATGTGACGAACGGCGACAAACTGACCGGCTTCTAAGTCATGCTCGCCGTTTTCCGTAAATACATGACCGCGAATTCGTGCGGTCTTGTAATGCTCGTATTTTTTCGCGTGGCGTTCAAAGTCTGCATAGTCAAACATCGTTGTTACCTCGTTTGCGTGGTTGGTGTGGCTAGTATAGGCAAGCGTTTGCGTATGTAAAGAGAAAAGCGCAACGGGTTGCGTTTGTATCCACAATGCGGATAGTCTTAGTGTATGAGTTCAGTAGAGCAGCAGACTGCAAAAAAAGAAACGAAAATGCAGTTACAGAAACCCTCGCCACTGAGCGGATCGCGCCTGCCTGTGGGACGCCCGAAAGGGACGCAAAATAAAGTTACGCGAACCATACGCGAGGCTGTCGAAATAGCGGCGCGTGAAGTCACGGACAGCAAAGGCAAGAAGGGGCTTGCAGCGTGGCTATTAGAGCGTGCAAACGGCTCTGTAGCAGACCGCCAGATATTCGCGGGGATGGTGGCTAAGGCGTTGCCCTTAACCGTCAACGCTCAAGGCGCAGGCATCACGATCAATCTAGGCTGGCTTGCGGGGCGTGGCATCGTTGACGTCACACCCGCGACACAGTCCGCGCCTAAGCCATTGATTGATAAGAGTAAATTGATAGAGTCCGAGACTGACCACCAGGTGGACGAAATTGACACCCCACCCCCCATCAATCGGCAGGGGGGAGAGGGTGCTTAACAGGAGCCTCCCCCCTCATATCTCCCACCACAAAATTCGCCTGTTCTGAAAAACTGAATGGACATTACCAGCTACCAGCCCCGCAACGTCTTTCTGCCGCTACACCAGCGCAACAAACGCTGGGCGGTCGTAATTGCGCACCGCCGCGCCGGCAAGACGGTCGCTATGTGCGCCGACATCATCGTGGCCGCGCTGGAAACAAATAAACCGAAGCCACAATTTGCGTATCTCGCCCCTTTTCGCGACCAAGCGAAAAAGGTGGCGTGGAACTACCTAAAGGAACTGAGCAAGCCCATCTGGGCCAAGCCGCCAAACGAAAGCGAACTCAAGCTTGTCATTAACAACGGGTACGGCGACCAAAGCACAATCTTCGTAGCCGGTGCGGACAACCCTGACGCGCTTCGCGGTATGTACTTTGACGGCGTCGTATTAGACGAAGTCGGGCAGATTCGCCCGTCCGCTTGGTACAGCGTGTTGCGACCAGCACTATCCGACCGACGCGGCTGGGCGATATTCGCCGGCACGCCTGCCGGCAAAAATTTCTTTTGGCAGATGCGCGAAGAGGCGCGGTTAAACCCTGACACGCATGTGCTGTTGGAGTTACCGGCCAGCAAGACTAACATCTTGCATCCTGACGAACTGCGCGATGCGCGTGCGCAAATGACGGAAGAAACGTATCTCACAGAATACGAAATCAGTTTCGATGCAGCGATTCCAGGCGCGTACTACGCAAAACTAATTGGAGAGGCGTATGAGCAAGGTAGGGTGGGTGATCATCCCGTTGACGCAGAAAATCCGGTCGATTTGGTCGCGGATTTGGGTTACACGGACAGTTGTTCTTGGTGGGGCTGGCAAACCACCCGCGACGGATACCGCGTCTGCGACTTCTACGAAGCCGATGGACAGCCAATCAGCCACTACATCGACTGGATCAAATCGCGTCCGTACAAAGTCGGGCAAGTCTGGCTCCCGCACGACGCGAAAGCCAAGAGCCTCCAAACGGGCAAAAGCATCATCGAACAATTCCTGATTGCAGGCATTACCCCGCGCCTAGTGCCGGAGATGTCGTTGCAGGACGGCATTGAGGCGACAAGGCTTACCATCCCAAAATGCTGGTTTGATGAGAAAGCCGTGTACGAGGGGCTAGAGCATTTACGGGCGTACATGCGTGAGTGGGATGAGCGGACGCAAACGTACCGCAGCCGCCCGAAACATGATCAACATAGCCACGCATCTGACGCTTTTCGTTACTTATCGTTATCCACAAGACCTGTTTCTGGTAAAAAGTCAAGTCCTGATGCTACTATCGCAACGCGCCAAGGCGACGGCAACAACTACGCATTTGCCTTGGAAGACATTTGGGACTGTCAACCACGAACTTACGGCAGGTTGGGATAAATGGAAAATAGCGAACGCATAGAGTCAGCCAATGACTTTGCCGACACCCCGACTGGCCTAGCCCAGCGATGGTCGGCAGAACTGGAAGCGTCGAAGAAAGAGTTAGAAAAGTTCCACGATGACGCGGACAAGATTACGCGTCGATACCTTGACAAGCGCGACGAATGGCAGAAGGAAGAGTCGCGGGTCAATCTGTTTTGGTCTAGCACCAAAGTCTTACTGAGTTTGCTCTATGCCCGCCCGCCCAAAGCGTCGGCGGCGCGTGCGTTTTTGGACGCGGACGACGATCAGGCGCGAGTGGCAGGGCAGATTGTGCAGCGCCTGCTGAATAAGTCGTTTGACGACAACATCTCGACTTGGGATGCCGCGATTCGTCAGGGCATTGAGGATTGGTTGGTTGTGGGTTTGGGCCAGATTTGGCTGCGCTATGAGGTTGAGACGGCGCTAGAAGTCATTCCCGCCCAGCTTGACCCGATCACGGGCGAAGAATTGGTGCCGGAGCAGACCTACGAACGAATTGTTAACGAAGACGCGCCGGTCGATTATATCTACTGGAAGGATTTCTTTTGGTCGCCTGCTCGCACTTGGGACGAAGTGCGCTGGGTCGCGCGTCGCGTGTACATGACACGCGATCAATTGATGAGCCGCTTTGGCGAAGAAATCGGCAAGACAGTGCCACTACAGACGACGCAGAAATCATCGCAAAACGATCAAGCGCCAAAGTTTGACCCGTGGGCAAAGGCCGAGGTGTTTGAGATTTGGGAAAAAGAAACCAAGCGCGTCTACTGGATGGCCAAAGGTTCTGAGGTTATCTTGGACGTCAAAGAAGATCCGTTGCAGTTGGATACGTTTTTCCCTTGTCCGAAGCCTTTGGCCGCAAACGTCACGTCGTCGAATTTCATGCCGCGTGCGGACTACATCTTTGCGCAGGATCAGTTCAATGAATTGGACGAAATCAACACGCGCATTACTTGGCTGACGCGGGCGGCCAAGGTGGCAGGCGTCTATGACAAGGCGGCAGGTGATTCAGTCGGACGCATGTTTAGTCAGGCGGCTGAAAATCAACTGATTCCGGTTGACAACTGGGCGATGTTTGCAGAGTCGGGCGGTGTCAAAGGCAAGGTCGACTTTGCCCCAATCGAACAGGTGGTCAATTGCATTGAACGACTGCGCCAGTACCGCCAAGACAAGACCATGCAGATTTACGAAGTGCTGGGCATTTCGGACGTTATGCGTGGATCGTCCAAGGCATCTGAAACGGCTACGGCCCAGCAAATCAAAGCGCAGTTTGGCTCGACCCGTATTCAGTTGTCGCAGTTCTACATTGCTGAGTGGATTACGCACGCGTTGCGCATCAAGGCGGACATCATCTCCAAGCACTTCCAGCCGGAGACAATTGCCACGCGTTCCAACATTATGCGCACACCGGACGCTCAGTATGCGCAAGCAGCTATTGCCCTGATCAAAGACGAACAGCTTGCCGAGTACCGCATTTCGGTAGAAGCCGATTCGATGGCGGCAATGGACTATGCCGCAGAACGTGATGCTGCCGTGCAGTTCATGCAGGGCTTAGGCGCGTTTGTCTCGCAGGTCGCGCCAATGGCACAGCAAGTGCCAGGGGCTGCGCCGTACCTACTGCGCTTGTTGCAGTGGGCGGTGTCCAAGTTCCGCGTGTCGTCCGAAATCGAAGGCGTGCTGGATCAAGCAATTGGTTCCATGCAGCAAACGGGCGTACAGCCGCAAGAGCCGTCGCCCATGCAGCAAGTGGAAATGGCGGCAGAAATGGCCAAGGCCAAAGAACGCGAAGCCAATGCGCGTGAGACAACTGTAGATACGCAGGCCAAGGTGGTGCAGATGAACGCGATGGCGCGTGCCGCGATGCAACCGAATTCCGCGATGCCGCCCATTGTGAGGTAAGCCATGAACAAGATGATGATCTACGCAGAAATCCTGCGTCAGCTTCGAGACATTCCGTACAAAGCGTCGGAAGAAGACGAAGAAATGGAAGAGTCGTCGGAGATGGAAGAGGACGACGACGAAATGGAAAAGGACTAGGGCAATGTCCGGAATTACTTATCCATTTGAGTTTGAACACGCGATTGTGGGCGCAAATCAAACGGCTGCGGCTATTGGCAACACGACGGCTAAGACGTATTTGCATCGCGTAATCGTGACAACAACGGACAATAACCACACGGACATTTCGATTTCGCACGATTCGCACACGCACTTGCTTGTGCCAGGTGGGGCCGGCAAGGGCGTTTACAGCATTGAGTTGAACTTGACGTCTAACGCGACCGGCTGGACGGCGACGACTAGCGCCAATTCCAGTCTGATTGCTGTCTACAAAGCACCGTAACAGGGAGGCGCATTGCTTTATACGCACGCAGGAGCTTTACCGCGCCATTTGTATGTGTGGGTAGAGCCAAATGCCATGGGCGAACATGGCTGGCTACGCGGCGTCTGGTTTGGTTTAACGAGCTATCCAGGCAGGGCGTTTGGTTGTCATGTGTTGTTGGAATGCGGGGCGGTGTATCGCAACGTGCCGCTTCACAAGCTGGCGCTGAGTAATGACGCGCCAGAGTGGGAAGCATGGCAGGCGGCGACATGGGATGCGTATGGCTGGCAGTTTTCGACGATTGAGTATCCGTTCTTGTCAGGCATGAACGCGAAGGTGAAGTTGCAGGACAAGAGCGAACACGACGGGATGTACATGTTCACGATGGTGCCAACTGCTGATGCGTTTACGGCAGAGCCAGAACAGGGCAAGGAGTTTTACTTTATCGCCTTAAACAATGGCCGCATTACCGCGCAGCCGACAAACCATGTGTTAGTAGAAGACAAGTCTTTCTGTAGAAATGTGGAATGGCCAAAGTTTCTCAAGCGTAGTACCGAGTGGCATAGTGCGGAGGATGTGCCGTGAGCAAAATGGGATTGTACGCAAACATTCTAAGAAAGCGCGAGCGAATTGCGCAGGGTAGTGGCGAACGGATGCGTAAGCTTGGTGAGAAAGGTGCGCCGACTGCCAAGGATTTCAAGGAAGCCGCCAAAACGGCAAAGGATAAGTGATATGCGTCGTAAGTGGGTATACGACCCTGAAGTGGGCGAAATGGTTGAAGTAACCGCAAAGTGGTTGCCTAGCAAAGATACACGCACAAGTGCGTTGTGGAATGACCGGCATTATCACGGCTTACGCGCAACAGATGGCAGCGACATTTCCAGCCGAAAAAAACATCGCGAATATATGAAGCGAATGGGATTAACCACAGCGGATGACTTTAAGTCGCACTGGGACAAAGCCAGAAGCGAACGGGAGCATTACATGAGAAATGGTGGCAGTGTCACAAAAAAGGACATTGCCGAGGCGATACGACAACTAGAGAGACGATAACAAATGACTGAACCCACCACGATACGGGACGCGTTAGAAGCGGCTGTTCCGCAGGAAGACGATTTACCGGCAGTTGAAGCTGCCCCAGCGCCAGAGCCTGTGGCAGAGCCAACAGAGCCTGTTGCCAAAGAAACTAAAGCAGAACCTGTCCGCAGCGCGGACGGTAAGTTTGCCAAAGAAGAACCGTCTATTAACGAAGCGCTAAAAGCGCAAGACACACCGGCTATTACGCCTGGGCCAAAGTCTGAGCCAAAGTCAGAGCCGGTCAAGGAAAAGGCTCCCGTGTCATGGCGACCGGAAGTGCGTGAGCATTGGTCGACGCTGCCCGCCGACGTGCGTGCGGAAGTGATGCGTCGCGAACAGGAAGTACAGCGTACGCTTCAGGAAACGTCCGAAGCCCGTAAACTCGCGGAATCCATTCAACGCACAGTGCAGCCCTATGAAATGCTAATTAAAGCTGAAGGCGGCAATACGCTGGCGGCGATTGATTCGCTTATGGCGACCGCAGCGCGGTTACGCACGGCTCCTGCGCCTGATTTAGCTAACTTGGTTGCTGGCATTGTCAAACAGTTTGGCGTAGGCCGGTTTGGCAACACGTTCATTGAACAACTTGACTCCGCGCTGGCAGGGCAAGTGCCGCAAGTTGATCCTAACCAAGCGCAGATGCAGCAATTGCTTCAACAGCAATTGGCTCCCATGCAGCAGTTCATGTCGCAGTATCAGCAGGCACAAGCTGCCCAAGCTGCGCAGGTACAGCAGCAGGCGGTCAGCGAAGTCGGGCAGTTTTTAGAAAAGGCTGAATTTGGCGAAGACGTGCGCGAAGAAATGGCCGACATTATGGAGTTGGCGCAAAAGCGCGGGCGTGAAATTAGCTTAAACGACGCTTATAGGCAGGCGTGCATGATTAATTCTAAAGTGCGCACAGTGTTACAAGCCCGCGCTAAAGCTAGGGGTGCGCAGTCGCTTCAAGGTGCGGCACAAAAAGCTAAAGCCGCTGCGGTCAGTGTGTCAGGTGCGCCGGCTTTGGCCGTTCCCCAACAAGGAGCGACCGACGTGCGATCTGCAATTGAAGCTGCGCTTGCAGTTCACACTAGATGATGATAAAAACACATCGTGGCGAGAAAACCACGACTTTACAAAGGAAAGGTGTGTGAAAAACATCCTGAACTAGAAGGGCTGCGGTTTTCTCGGTCATGGACTTGTGTGGAATGCTCGCGTGAACGTGTGCGCCAGTATGCCCGCAGGAAGCGTGAGGAAAAGGACAGACGGTTTTTAACAAAGCAACGCGTCTACAGCGCAACCTATCGTCAGCGCAATAGAGAGGCGTTTAATGCTAAAGCCAGAGAAAGACAGCGCCATCCCGAAGTACGGGAACGCAAAAAGCTCTGGCTTCAAGAAGCCCGACGTAAAGATCCAGAACGCTTTCGCTGGTATGAACGCAAAAAGTATCGCAGGCATTACGACAAGATAAGGCAGCGAAATATCCTAAGAGGCTTTGTTGTCAAACAACAATGCCCCACTTGGGCTGACAAACAGGTCATCAATGCCATCTACGCCGAAGCGCGGCGTATGAACATGACGGTTGACCACATAGTTCCGCTGCAAGGGACGAATGTGTGTGGCCTTCACGTCGAAAACAACTTGCAGTTGCTTTCGGCGGAAGAAAACGCCCGTAAGGGCAACCGTTTCATGGAGTAACAAAAAATGGCATTTGCGAATACGTCCGTTACGGACATTATTGCGACCACGATTCAGAATCGTTCGCGGTCGATTGCTGACAACGTCACCAAGAACAACGCTTTGCTTGCCAAGCTCAACCAGCGCGGCAATGTGAAGCCCTTTGGGGGCGGAAACGTCATTCTTGAAGAGTTGAGCTTTGCCGAAAACGGCAACGCGGGCTTCTACAGCGGCTATGACTTGTTGCCGGTTGCGGCTCAGGACGTGATTAGCGCTGCTGAGTTCAACATCAAGCAGCTTGCCTGCCCTGTCGTGATGAGCGGCTTGGAGATGTTGCAGAACAGCGGTCGTGAGGCGTTCATCGACTTGCTTGAAGCCCGCATCAACGTGGCGGAAGCCACGATGGCTAACAAGCTCGCTGAGTCTGTCTATTCTGACGGCACTGGCGCTGGCGGTAAGGAAGTCACCGGCTTAGATGCCGCTGTGCCGTCCGACCCGACCACCGGCACCTATGGCGGCATTGACCGTGCCACTTGGACGTTCTGGCGTTCCAAGGTGTACGACTTCTCTGCCGCCCCTGGCACGCCGACCCCAGGCTCAACCACCATTCAGGCTGGCTTGAACGCGTTGTGGGCGCAGTTGGTGCGTGGCTCGGATCGTCCCGACCTCGTCATTCTCGACAACGTGTACTGGTCATACTACATGGCTTCGTTGCAGGCGCAGCAGCGCTTCACCGATCCGTCGACCGGCTCGCTTGGCTTCCCGACCGTGAAATTTATGGACGCGGACGTGGTGCTTGACGGTGGTATCGGTGGCTACATCGACGCCTCGACCGGCTTTATGCTGAACACCAAGTACATCTCGATGCGTCCGCATCGTGATCGCAACATGGTGGCCCTCAGCCCGAACCGTCGGTATGCCATCAACCAAGATGCCGAAGTGCAGATCTTGGCTTGGGCCGGCAACCTGACCTGCCGTGGTGCGCAGTTCCAGGGTCGCATTCAAGACTAATGGCCCCGTGGTGGGGGTTCACCTTGCCTTGGTAGGTGGGTGAACCCCTCCCTACCAAGGCTTTTTTAAGGAGACAGATTTATGAGTTCAGCAGTTATTGGAATTAGCAAAGCTCAGGTCACTGCGGCTACCGCAGTGCCGGCTTTCCGCTTGGGAACCGTGGGTGGCTACGACGATCCGTCGAACGGCTATCAGGAGTTTGTGTATGGCCGCGCCAAGGGTGCGGTGACGGGCGCTGGGTATTTGTGCGTTGAAGAGACTAACTTTGACTTTGCGATGGCCAGCACCACGACGACTGCTCCTGGCGCTGCCGGTCACGGCTCACGCGTCGGTGCTGCACAGGCTGTGTTGGCCGACAACGAGTTTGGCTGGTTCCAGATTTACGGCAAGGGCAGCGTTCGCACGCTGGCGTCTGCCGCGAAGGGAACCCGTCTTAACAGCACCGGCACCGCTGGCGCTGTCGACGACGACGGCACCGCTGGTGCCGAAGCCATCGTGGGCTTGGTGCTTGGCACTGCCACGGGTGCCGAAGCGGCGACTAACGCGGATGCGATCTTCACGTATCCGTCTGTCGGCGCAACGCTGTAAGACAGCAACCGGATGGCGCGGGGTAACACCCGCGCTGTCCTTCTTTGATAACCACTAAAAGGAAAATCCCATGCAGGTGAATACCGCCACATTACCGACAGATTGGAGCGGCGTCCCCGACGCCCCTGGATTAGATGAGTCACGGTTTGGTATGGATGACCGTTTGTTTGTGCAGTTCTTTCGCAAACCTGTGTTGCAGCCTGGGCTGTCAGAACAGGAAGGGCGAGCGATCTACAAAGAAACCGACTACATCCGAATCATGGTGCCTGGTGACAAGCTAAGCATCATTGAGCGTCCGATTAATTCAATTGATGCGAAGCGCTTTGCATCGCGATATGAGAAGTGGAAAGCCGGCGCGGGTAACGTCATTGAAGGCACTCCGCTGTCTTCTCTTCCAAAGATGACGCCCGCGAAGGTTGAGGAATACAAGTTCTTCAACATTCATACGGTGGAACAGTTGGCCGTCGCGCCGGATGCGGTAGGGCAGAAATTCTTTGGGTTTCAGGAAGACAAGCGTGCAGCCAATGCGTTTATTGAACTGGCGAAAGGCAACGCACCGATTGAGAAGATGAATCTTGAGCTTAAAGAGCGTGATGCAAAGATTGAAGAGATGCAGGCACAGATTGAAGCGCTGACCAAGATGATGAACTCCAAGGGTAAGTCCAAGCAAACTGAGGAGTAGATATAGGAATGGCCTACCAGATCATTGACGATTCGACGTTATCCGCAATCGTCCAAAATGTCGCTGCTCTGGTGGGCTTTCCTACCCCTGCCGATCCGGCAGGTGACACCGATCCTGCTGTCCAGCAGATGGTGCAGTCGGTCAATCTGGCCGGCATTGATTTGTTGTCGATTGCAGACTGGCAAGAACTGACGAAGACGCATTCCATTAGCATCGTTGCGGATTCGCCTGGGCAAAGCGAAAAGGCGTTTGACTTGCCCGAGGACTTTTATTCGTTCCTTGATCAAACGCAGTGGAATAGCACGATGCAGTGGCCGGCGATTGGGCCGGTCAGTCCGCAAATGTGGCAGCAGTTGCTGATCCGTCAGACGCTGCCCACCTTGTCGTTTTATTGGCAAGTTCGCGACAACAAGCTTTACATCCTGTCGCCACCCACGTCCGCCCAGACTCTGACGTTTTATTACCAGTCGGTCGCCTGGGTGCGCGACCAGGATAACTCGTCGCTGTACAAGAATCGCGCGACCAAAAACGGCGACGTCATCCTTTTGGATTCGTACTTGACGACGCTGTTAGCTCGCGTCAAATGGCTGGAAATTAAAGGCTTGGATTCGTCGTCCGCTATGCGTGACTTCCAAGTCAACTACGAAAACCGAAAGGGCAATGAAAAGGGAGCGAACGTGCTGTCGATGGTGCGTATGAATCGTTTCCCGTACATCCAGCCGTTGACTAACACCCCTGATACGGGATACGGCTCGTAATGCCGCTCGTTTCTGTCAGACAATTTAAGCAGCCGAGAGTGTCGGCTGCGGCAAGGGTAGCGCAACCCTTTATTTTGCCTGCCCCTGTGGGCGGCCTGAATTATCGCGACCCAATCAGCAACATGTCGCCCAACGACGCGTTGGTACTAGATAACTTTATCCCGACGCAAACGGGTGTGCAGTTACGCAAGGGCTGGAAGTACACGTCATCGACGGTGTCGCTGCCCATTAAATCGATCTTTACGTTTAACGCGCCTGATCCTGCCGACAACAAAATCTTTGCCGCAGCGGGCGGCAACATTTACGACGTGACGGGTTCAACGCCTGTGCAGGTTGTGACAGGGACGTCCTCTACGGACGATCAGTGGTCGGTTACGCAGTTTTCAACCAACGCCGACATGTTTTTGTTGGCGGTATCACCTGGCGCCGGATACTGGACTTACGACACAACAAACGGGTGGGTGCAGCAGACGCCAACTAATTTGCCGACAGATTTGACGTCGGTAGCGGTGTGGAAGCGTCGCGTATGGTTCACGGAAAAAGAAAGCTCAAAGGTTTGGTATCTCGACACCGTTGACGCCATAGCCGGCACAGCCACGTCGTTTGAGATGGGTTCGCTATTGCGTAACGGCGGTTATGTACGCGGCTTAATTAACTGGACGCTCGATGCCGGTATTGGTGTCGATGATCACTTGGTTGTGGTCGGCTCGCAAGGCGACGTCGGCGTATGGCGAGGCACAGACCCTTCTAATGCCAACTCGTTTGCATTGCAGGGCGTGTGGTACGTCGGGCCAGTGCCGACTTACGGGCGTTTCTTCACAGGCTATGGCGGCGACGTGATGATCGTGTCGACGCTGGGCTTGGTGCCTGTGTCGCGTCTGGTCAACGGTCAGTTCAGTGAAATCCAACCAGGGCCATCGCAAAAGATTCAGTCAGTACTGGGGCCATTAGTGTCGCAGCTTAAAGACGAAAAATCATGGGACGTTTTCGTCGTTGCAGATAGCGACGTGCTGGTAATCAAGCTGCCGGAAAACTTAGGCGTGTATCAGCAGTTCGCGATGAACGTGAACACAGGCGCGTGGTGTACGTTTTCTGGCGTGCCTATGGCGTGCTGTGCGTTGCTCAACGGGCAGCTTTACTTTGGCACCGAAGATGGCCGCGTTGCTCGCGGGCTTTTTGGAGCATCAGACGGTGTTGAAACAGATGGTAGTGGTGGCGATGCAATTGAAGGCGATATGCAAACCGCCTTTAACGCGTTTGGCACGCCTGCGCAGTTAAAGAAGTTTGGCCTGGCGCGTCCAATTTTTATCGCCCCTGTTGCACCGTCGGTAAAAGTGCAGGTCAACACGCAGTTCACTTTTAGCAACACGGCAGGCTCGCCGTCGTTTGCAGAAACGCTCGACTCGCTCTGGAACGAAAGTAACTGGAACGTGGCGCGTTGGGTAGGAACTAATAACAGCTACCAGGCATGGATTGGGACGACGGGATTGGGCTACTACGGCTCGCTGCGTATGCGTGTGCGTGGCTTGTCGGGAACGATCTTTACCTCGTCGCACATGATGACTGAGCTGGGCGGAGTGGTGTAATGGCAGAAGGCTACCGAAGCGCCATGATTGCGTCATTGCGGGGCGATGCTCCGCAAGGCCCTCGCATGGGAAGCGGTGTTAGCCCGTTAATGTTTGATTGGATGAAAAGTCCAAACGAGTTAAATTATGCAGCGCGGCGCGCAGCATTACTTAACCCGCAGCGTTTTGAATTGCCGTTTCCGCTTTCGCCCACTCCGCCTAGCGGTAGCGGATCAAATGATCAGCCCCCACCTGATCCTCCTCCGCCTCCTGTAGACGTTCCGCCGTCGACAGAACGCGATAAGCCAAAACCGCAAAATCCAGATGGAGGTGAAACACCGCCACAACCACCGCTTCCAGAACCACCGCCTGCTAAACCTGAACCAGATGAACCAGAAGGTGTTATTACGATTGAACCAGTCACTCCTAGAGATGACATCTGGGCAGACACTCCTGTACCGCTACCGCCAGCCCCTGAACCGGAGCCAGATGATTCAGAAGGCATAATCATTATTGAGCCTGTAGAGCCTGGTGACGATATTTGGGCAGAAGAGCCTGAGCCAGTATTCCCGCCGCCTCCACCACCGCCTCCTCCCGCTCCTCAGCCCGAAGAGCCGCCAGCAGAAGGCATAATTACTATTGAGCCGGTCAACCCTGGTGACGATATTTTTGTGGACGAACCTGTTCCATTGCCACCGCCTGAACCATTACCAGTGCCGCTTCCAAAGCCTAAACCGGAGCCAAATGAGCCGGAAGGAATTATTACCATTGAACCAGTAAATCCTGGCGATGATATTTTTGTAGACAATCCTATTCCTCCATCTTCCCCTCCTGAGCCGTTGCCCCCAACACTGGAACCGGAGCCTGATAAGGAACCTGAAAGCGTAATTACCATTGAACCAGTTAATCCTGGTGACGATATTTTTGTAGAAGAACCACCGCCGCCGCTTCCGCCAGAGCCGGAACCAGAAGTTGAGCCAGAACCCGAACCGGAGCCTGAGCCAGAAGAACTGGACAGCGTGATTACTATTGAGCCGGTTGCGCCAGAAGACGACATTTTTGTTGACGTTCCGGTTCCAGAGCCAGAGCCAGAATTACCCCCTGCCTCAGAGACAGAACCTGAGCCAGAGGTTGAAATTGTTATTGAGGAACTAGTTGACGAACCAGTTATTGAACAGCCGGTTGTCGAAGAGCCAGATTTTGTTGTTCCAGGGCCAGTCGATTTTCAGCCGCCTGATCCAATATTAGATGAGTTTATTGGCGATTGGACTGAGCCTGTTGGTGAAGTAACAGTTGAAGAATTAGATGACACAGGCGTGCCTGAGTCGACTAATCCTCTTGTGGACTATGGCAATGACTTAGGTACAACCGTTACCGAAAATTTCGATCCGACGGCTGGCGGTACATTTGATCCAGGCTCTGAAGTTATTAGTCCCATTGACGGGCCAAACAATCCGTTTACAAACCCGTTTATTGGTCTAAATGCAGGCGGCAGCGCAGGTTTTGGCGATACGGGTTTTGTGGGGGGGCCAGACTTGTCATCGGTTGGCGGAAACGTCGCAATGCCCAGTGATGCCGCAACCATCACACAGCCATCAGGTGAATTAACTTTGCGCGATCAGATTGATCAAGCGCTGGCTGCGCAAGAAGCGCAAGCGGCAGAAGCGGCACGCGTTGCCGAAGAAGCGCAAAAAGCTGAGCAAGCGCGTCTTGTTGAAGAAGCTAAAAGGGCAGAGGAAGCACGGTTAGCAGAGGAAGCTCGTCGTGCAGAAGAGGCGCGTCAGGCCGAAGAAGCCCGCCGCGTTGAGCAGGAGCGTATTGCCCGTGAAGAAGCAGCGCGTCGGGCAGAACAAGAGCGTCTTGCTAACGAACAACGCGCACGCGAACAAGCGGCAAGGCAAGCTGAGCAAGAACGCTTAGCACGCGAACAGCGGGCAAGAGAAGAAGCTCAAAGACGTGCGGAAGAACTAGCTTTGCGTGAACAAATTGAACGCGCAATGCGTGAACAAGAAGCAAGACAAGCAGAGCAAGCTCGCCGCGCAGAGGAGGCGCGTAGAGCAGAAGAAGCGCGTAAAGCAGAGGCAGAGCGTCAGCGGCAAGCGCAATTGGAAGCGCAACGTCAAGCTGAAATCGCTCGTCAACAAGAAGCCGCTAGACAAGCTCAATTAGCAGAGGCTCAACGTCGCGCTGAAGCGGAGCGTCAACGTCAGGCGGAAATTGCACGACAAGAGCAAGTAGCTCGACAAGAACAAGAACGTCAAAGACAAGCTGAATTGCAGCGGCAAGCTGAGCTTGAAAGGCAACGACAAGCTGAAGCACGGCGTCAAGCTGAAGTCGAGCGTCAACGTCAAGCAGAAATAGCTCGCCAGGAAGAATTAGCTAGGCAAGCGGAAGCACAACGTCAAGCTCAACTAGAGGCACAGCGTCAAGCACAGCTAGAAGCGCAACGCCGAGCGGAAGCAGAACGTCAAAGACAGGCAGAAATTTCGCGTCAGCAAGAAGCAGCGCGGCAAGCAGCAGAGCGTGAAAGACAGGCAGAAGCTCAACGCCAAGCTCAACTTCAAGCGCAGCAACAAGCCGAAGCCCAGCGCCAAGCTGAAGCGCAACGGCAGGCTGAGCTTGCGCGCCAAGAGTCAGCAAGACGCGCAGCTGAACAGCGTGCCGCAGAGCAGGCTGCGTTAGAAGCAGAACTAGCAATGCTGGCGCAATTAGAAGCTCAAACTCGAGCAGCCGAAGAAAGACAAGTGATGAGGCCGGTCAAAGGTAATAGGCGGATGCTGGCATGAAGCTCGTAACTGACAAACCTAATGAGCCGCCTGTGATATGGCAATGGATGAGTCAACAAACTCAGATTCCCTGGTCGACGGACTTGCGGACGATTGCGGCTATCCGCGACAACGGCGAAATTGCAGCCGCTGTGGCGTTTGGCTCATGGACTCCCGAAAGTTGTTTTATGCACGTTGCTTTCGACACGCCGCATTCCTTGACGAAGAAGTTGTTGAAGGCGGCGTTTGAATACCCGTTTGAGTCTATTGGCGTGAAAGCAATTTACGGTTTGACGCCAAAGGATTTTGACAAGGCAATTCGGTTTAACAAAAAAATAGGCTTTAAGCAAATAGCAGAGACGGTTGACTGCGTGTTGCTAGAAATGCGACGTGAGGACTGCCGGTATCTTGCAAAGGAGACGTTGCAATGAGTAAGGGTAAAGCACCTGCACCGCCAGACTATGTCGGCGCAGCACAGCTACAGGGGGAACTGTCCAAAGAAGCCCTCAACATGCAGAACTTTGCCAACCGGCCTGTGCAAAACACGCCGTTTGGCTCAACCACTTGGGACACCCAAGCAGTTCGCGATCCTGCGACAGGCGATCTGGTTACGCAGTGGACGCAAAACACGACGCTTGCGCCAGAGCTACAAAATGCACTGGAATCACAGCTTGGCCTTCAGCAAGGCCGTAGCGATTTAGCGTCAGGCTTTATGGGTCGTGTAGCCAATGAGTACGGCCAACCGTTTGATTGGCAAAACCTGCCAGCTTTAACGTCTGCCGGCACGCCCGCACAATTGCAAACTGCGACGGCAGATTATGTGCCAGGGCTGCAAACAGATGTTGGCCGCACAAACTTTGTTGGTGGTTTTAACTTTGGCGGCCCGCAGATGGGCGTCGAAAGCATGACAGGCGATATTCAGCGTGGTGTAGCGCCGACAGGTGTAAACACCGGCTTTACGTCGATGACGGGTGGCCTCGCTGGTCAGACTGGTCAAGAAGCCGTGCAGCGTGGCCTGAACGTTGTCGATAACCCCGCGCTACCCGCGTTTGATGCTTCCTACCGTGACCGCATTGCCAGCGACTTGATGGCGCGTATGCAGCCGCAGCAGGACTATGCACGGCAGCAGCTTGAGACGCAGTTAAGCAATCAGGGTTTTCAAGTTGGCACCGAAGGCTACCAGCGTGCATTAGATGATTTAGCTCAGAGACAGGCGGCAGAACGGTTTAACGCCTTGGACATTGCTGGCAACGAAGCACAGCGTCTGTACGGAATGCAGATGGGTCAGCGTCAGCAAGCGTTCCAAGAGGACGTCACAGGCGGGCAGTTTGCAAACCAAGCGGCGAACCAAGCGTTCCAGCAGGGCTTGGCAGCAAACCAGTTCCAGAACCAAGCCCTTAACCAAGCTTTCCAGCAAGACATGGCAGCGCGGCAGGCGCAGAACCAAGCCTTGCAGCAGCAGTTTGGTCAACAGCTTGCCGCTGGCCAGTTTGGCAACGAAGCCACTCAGCAGGCGTATGCACAGGCATTAGGCGCAGGACAGTTTGGGAACCAAGCCCAAAATCAGCTTTATCAGCAGATGATGGGGCAGGCGAACTTAGCTAACCAAGCGGGCCAGCAGCAGTTTGCGCAAAACTTGGCCGCTGCGCAGTTTGGCAATCAGGCATTAGGGCAGGCGTCGGCGTTGGACTTGCAGCGTATGCAGGCTCAGAACCAAGCCGCTGCACAGCAGTTTGGTTTGAACCAGCAGTACGCCAACCAAATGAACCAGTTGCGTCAGCAGGCAATTGCCGAACAGATGCAACGTCGCGGCATGTCGCTGAACGAAATGAACGCATTGCTTTCTGGCCAGCAGGTCGGAATGCCGCAGATGCCGACGTTTAACGCGTCAGGGCGAGCAGAGACGCCGCAGATTCTGAACGCGACGCAGATGGGATACGATGCGGCACTAGGCGCTTACAATGCACAACAAGCAGGCGGCGCGAACTTGATGGGCGGGTTGTTTGGATTAGGTAGCGCAGCGATTGGTGCGCCTGGGCTGTTTGGGTTTGGAGGCTAAGCCATGAATGACGATGACAAGTATTTTGAGTACCTAATCAGCATTGGCGCGATGCGTCCTGAAGAAGCGCAGATGGCGCGTCAGCAGGCACAGGTCGATGCGATGCGGGATCGCAGCATGACGTCGCCCGAAGGTCAGATGGTCGGCAAGCACTACGTTGCGCCGTCCTTGACGCAGTATGCGGGGCAATTGTTTAACGCCTACGGTGCGCGTAAGGGGCAGGAACAGCTTGAAGGGAAGTATCAAGACTTCAATGCGCGGCAAGAAGCTATGCTTAGGGCGTTGAGAAAACCCCGCAACATGGCGGCAAACCCAATGGAAGAAGAGGAAGAAGAAGACTTCATAGGCATCCGCTCCATGTACATGCCCTGAAGAGGACAGCTTTTATGGTCAATTACATGAACTACAACATGCCGCGCACTGACTTCTCTGTCGATCCTGTGAAGGACGCAGAGGAAAAGTTGCGCATGGCCATGATGGGCGGCAATCGTGGGGTTGCGGTTAGCCAGCCGCCGGCTGTTGCATCCGCACCGACTGCAAGACCCAGTGTGCTTCAGAAAGCCAAAGAGTCGGTTGGCGGTACGTTGACCTCAAACGCCAATGAAGACGAACTTGGCACGGGGCGGCAGATGTTAAGCCGTGCTTTGACCCAACTTCGCAATCCTGTTGACGTTGCCGCACTGAATGAATTTGCCCAGCAGCGTGCGCAGCAAGGCGATAGCGCCATGCTAAACGCGTTGGCGGCACAGTTTGCAGGCGAAAGTTTCCAACCCGTTCAAGCGCAATACCTGCGTCGTGCAATGGCTGCGCAAGATCCCATGAAGGTTGGTAACTACGGCACGATTGCTGGCGGTCGGTTTGTGGCTGACCCGTATGCGCAGCGTGATGTGGAGGCTAATGCGCTAATTGATGTTGGAGGAAAGCTGCTTGATAACGAAGAGGCGGCGCTGCGTGCAGTTAGTGGCTTTGGCAGCAATCGCAACTATCAACAGTCCGACACAATGGTGCTGCCCACCGGCAGGGTGGTGAAGTCGCGGTTTAACCCGTCAACGGGCGAATACGAAGTGCAGACAGACACAGGATGGTCGCCTGCCCCTGCCGGCGCACGCCCTGGCACGCCCAGCATGGGTGGGCCGTTGAATCAACAGCAGTTTATTAATCTGCGCGATGAACAGCGCACGGAACTATCTGCACTACGCAAATTAAATAACTACTTCCAGACTGTGAAGGACACAGACATTGGCTTTAAGCGACTTGCTGATCAGGTTGCGGCAAACGCCAAGACGTTGTTTGGCAGTGGCTTGTCGCCGGATGAGTTGGCGACGCAAGTGGCTCGCGGTCAGTTGCAGGGTCTACTTGGCATGTTCCGAGAAACCATTGTTGGCCCTGGCGTGATGACCGAATACGACGCACAGCGCGTCATTCAGGCGCTAGGTGGAGATTTCAACGCGTTGCAAAACCCGCAGACTGTTGAAAGATTGTTGCGTGAGTTGTACCAAGCCAAGTACAACCGCGTTCAATTCCTTGGTAACGAACTGGGTCGCAACAATGCGGTCTTTGGTGAACAAGGCTTGCCGATTAACGTTCCAGAACAACTGGGCGGGCAATCGCCTGCACAAGGCGGTGAATCTGGATCAACCCCAAGAGTTGTGGTGGATTTCTAATGCCGTACACCATAGAAACCAAGGACGGCATCGTTTTACGAAACATCCCTGACGACATTGATCCGAACTCGCCGCAAATTAAGGCGCGTGTTCAAGAAATTCGGCAGGGCATTCAGGTCGACCAAGACGTTGCGCAGATGCGTGAAGGCGGCGCGTTAAGACGCGGTCTGCGTGGCGCAGGCGCGTCATTACAAAACGCGGCGCTGGGCATTAAAGACGTTTTTACTGACTTGTCGCCTGAAGAGCAAAGAACGACGGCTGCAAACAGACAGTTCTTAGAAGAAGACACCGCCGGCAAAGTCGGCGGATTTGCCGCAGATGTGGTTTCGTTTGCGCTGCCTGGTGGGCTTGCCGCAAAAGGCATTACCAAAGGTTTGACGATGCTACCGCGTGCTGCGCGGGGAGCGACCGCGTTAGGCGCAAACGCGGCGGTTGATGCCGGATTGTCCGCCGCATATTCCACAGAGGATAAAGGTGACGCTGCCGTATCTGGCGCGTTAGGCAGTGTTGGCGGGCAACTCCTTGGACGCGCGCTGGCCCGCACGGCAGGCGGCATTGTCCGCCCCAGTTCGCAGGCTCAGAAATTGATGGCCGAAGGCGTTCAACCTACGATTGGCCAAGGCGCAGATCAAGGCACGATGTTTGGTCGTCGTGTGGCGAAGCTAGAAGAAGCTGCGCAAAGCCTTCCCGTTATGGGCGACGTCATCACAAATGCACGCGGTCGTGCGCAACGTGAGTTGGTGCAAGCAGCGGCCAATCGCGCAGTGCCGCCTGGTGGTGTGGCGCAAGAAGCATCGCGTGAAGGCATTAACGAATTAGCCAAACAATTTAAGCAAGCCTATGGCGTTATTGACCAGTACATCTTTAAGCCTGACCAACAGTTTGAGCAGGACATCCTAACGGTTGTTACAAATCCAAACTTCCAAGCAAACAAAGAAACCATTGATCGCGTGCTAAGTTTTGTGGATCAAAACTACACGAAGAAATTTCAGCAAGGGCCGCAAGGAGTAGGCGCATTTCTTTCTGGCGAAGGTTTTAAGAATTTGGATTCGGAAATAGGGCGTCGTATTCGCGATCTAGCAGGACAGCAAGGAACGGAGGCGTTGGCAGAGCGTCGCATCTTGACCGCCATTGAAGGCGCGTTAGGACAATACCGAAACCGCAACTTGCCGCCGGATGTTGTCAAAGAGTTGGCAGATACCGACCGCGCTTATGCTGCTTACAAGCGTCTTGCGCGAGCGGGAAAGTACAGCAACGAAGGCGACATTACCCCCGCGCAATTGAATCGCGCAGTCAAAGCGATGTCGCAAGGCGATACATACGCCCGTGGGCAAGCGTTTATGCAGGACTTGACGGACGCGGGGTCAATCTTGCGTAACCGCGTGCCGAACAGCGGCACGTTTGATCGTGCGGCGGAAGCGGGCTTGTTAATGCAAGCGGCGCGTAATCCGTACGGCACTGCGTTAGGCGTAGGTTCTGCTGTCACACTAGGCGTGCCTGCGTATTCCCGCCCCGTACAACGTTTCATGCTTGGCGGATACAATTATCAAAAGGCACTTGAAGAAGCATTAAGGCGGCAAGCACGGCTGGCGGGTTCCGTCGGCGCAGCGGCTGCTTCAGAGTAGGAGTAAGACATGCCCCGTAACGCATCTGGTACATACACCCTTCCGTCAGGCAACCCTGTTGTCTCCGGCACGCTCATTGAAGCGAACTGGGCGAACACGACGCTCAACGACATCGCCAATGAATTGACCGACTCGCTGTCGCGGTCGGGCGAGGGCGGTATGCTCGCGCCGTTCCGACTTGCCGACGGCTTGCAGGCGTCGCCTGGTATTGCGTGGCTCAATGAGCCAAGCACAGGTTTTTACCGCGAAGGCTCTGGCGAGATGTGGGGCGTTGTTGGTGGTGCGCAAATATTGCAGTACACGGCGACTGGTGTGTTGGTGCCAACGGGCAAAACGTTGACGGCAAACGGTGGCATTACGGCAACGACGCTTACGACGTCAGGCGCAGCGACGCTTGCCAGTGCGTCGGTGACGGGCAACCTGTCTGTAGGCGGCACGCTGACTTTGACGGGCGGCTTGACGCTAAACGGCAACGTCACGGTAGGCGATTCTTCAGCCGACACGCTGACGATCAACTCGACCATTACGTCGAACCTGCTTTTCACTGACAACACCTACGACATTGGCGCGTCCGGCGCGACTCGCCCGCGCAATTTGTACTTGGCAGGCGATGGTGTTATTGGCGGCACGCTGGGCGTCACGGGCGTACTGACTGCGTCGGGGGGCGTATCTGGCAACGTCACCGGCAATTTGACGGGCAATGTCACGGGTAACATTTCAGGCGGCACGGTTGCCGGTACGACAGGCACTTTCTCATCAAACGTCACAGTCGGCGGCACGCTGGGGGTAACAGGTGCCACGACGCTGTCGTCTACTTTGGGCGTGACTGGTGCGATTACCGCATCGGGTGGAGTCAGTGGCAACGTCACCGGCAACTTGACGGGTAACGTCACAGGAAGCATTTCCGGTGGCACGGTTGCGGGTAGCACTGGCTCGTTTAGCAGCAATGTCACTGTGGGTGGCACGCTTGGGGTGACGGGCGTTACGACGCTATCGAACCTGACGGCCAGCACCGCGTTGGCGTTGGATGCGTCAAAGAATATCGTTAGTGTTACGAACACCGGCACGGGCAGTAACGTGCTTGCCAACAGCCCGACCCTGGTCACGCCAAACCTTGGCACGCCTTCTGCGCTGGTAGTGACCAATGCGACCGGCACTGCATCAATTAACATCAATGGCACGGTCGGCGCTACAACACCGAACACTGGCGCATTCACCACGCTATCCGCAACAGGCAACGTCACGCTTGGTGATGCGACCTCTGACACCATCACTGCCAACGGTCGATTCAACACCGACCTTGTCCCCAGCACCGACAATGCGCGTGACTTGGGTACGTCGGCGTTGCAGTTCAAAGATGTTTATGGCGTTCAGTTCCTTGAAAACGGCTCAAACATTGTTTCTCAAACCGACATTGGCACCGCCCCGAACGAAGTTCCGCTGAATCAGTATCTCGGTACGATGGCTTTCCAAGATGCCGATGCGATCACGGTGGGGCAGGTTGTAACGTCCGGCAACGTCGGGATCGGCGGGACGGCGGCTGACAATCAAAAATTTAATATAAGCGGCACCATGCCGGTTTTAAGTGGTAACACAAACAGTTTTGGTAGTGTTGTGGACCCAACAATTCCATCAAGCATTACGAATGCAGCCAGAGGTTATTATTCAAGTTTCGATACTGAAGCTGCTTCATTTACTGTTAATGAAGTCCAACACTTTTTTGCCATTCAAGGTTCAATCGGCGCTGGCTCAACCGTTACGAATCGGTATGGGTTTTATGTTCACAGTTCTTTTAACAACGGCACCAACAACTACGGTTTCTACTCTAACATCGCCTCTGGCGCTAATCGCTGGAACCTGTTCTGCAACGGTACAGCCGAAAATTACGTCGCCAACAACTTAAAAATCGGCGGCACGGCAGACCGCGCAACGACAGCAGGCACCGCTCAACTTGTACTGTTTGACGGCACCGCACCCGTCGGCACTCTGGCAAACGGCGTTTCGTTCTATTCATCAAGCGGTGAGGCAAACGTCATGGACGCAGCCGGTAACGCAACCCTGCTATCGCCTCACGACAGCGAAACAAACGAGTGGATATTCCGTTCCAAGCACACGCCGACCGGCAAGGTGCTGAAGATTGACGTTGAAAAGATGCTGCGGTTTATCAACGAACATTTTGATTTGGACATGATTCACGAATTTACGGAGTAACTATCCATGGCACAGTTTGATTGGAAGATTACACAAATCGAAACGATGAACGAAGGCGACCTAGAAAACGTGGTGGTCACCGTTTGCTTTGACATTGACGCCAGCGAAGACGGACTCAAAGGCTTTGTGCAGGGCGACACCAAGCTGTTGCCGCCTGACGCGCAGGACTTCGTAGCGCTGCCTGACATCACCGAAGCGCAAGTGATTGCGTGGACGAAAGAAGCGCTTGGCACTGACGGCATCGCGCGCTTTGAGGGCATGGCGCAGCAGCAGATTGACAACCAG
>Ga0208767_1000366_pt1 | contig 35841 bp, 28 predicted proteins | sample VirMetDEL_Mar_21_FD_184514 | JGI IMG/M metagenome (GOLD analysis project Ga0208767, IMG submission 184514) | Aqueous microbial communities from the Delaware River and Bay under freshwater to marine salinity gradient to study organic matter... | ecosystem: Environmental > Aquatic > Marine >... | reverse complement strand
CACCAATCTCAACAACAGTATTTGAAGACGTTTCGTTAAGTCGAATGTGTCTAGCAAAGTTACGTTCGTCCGAAACAAAAGATTTGCCGTAAATGTCTACACCGCCAGCAGCAGAATTAGAATGCGTAGCAGGGTAAAGCAGGCTTGTTATGTCGTAAGACACATCACCTGAGTTGGTTGCTTCAGAAACTTTGGTTGCAAATGCACCGGCAGACAAGCTGCTGTTTACAGCGTCAGTAATGAAACTGCCTGCTGAGTCAGGATCGACTGTAGGGTCAACAAGGACACTTATTTGGAAAGGATTTTCCATAGCGTTTTTGTTTACAACAACAGCAGTATCGTCTGGTGTTGCTGTGTCGAGCAGGGTACGAATGTAGCTTACGATCGTATCAGCACGGCCTGCGTTGATGCCTGAGAAACCTGTACGAATCTGGTCACGGAAACCTTGAATTGTGTCAAAGAAATCAGGATCTAAACTTTGAAGAGCGATCCAATCAGCTAACGTTTCAAAATCTTCCCATTCGCCAGGATTAGTGTCCGAATCGCCGTCATAATCTTGCAATGCGGCCCATGGGGTAAACCCAGAAGAAGATGACAACAAAGTCGTGGCTGTAATGGATGCTAGCCAAAACAGATAGGCTGCGTCTACAGTATCGGGGTCAGTGAGCTTAGATTTACTTTCGGTACCTTCGGTCGCTCTTGTGTATTGAAAACTAGCGGCGGTGTCCGCAATCTGGTCAAGGTATACGCACAAAAGTTCCACAAATCGTTTCAGTGGAAACGGGATTTGGTTTGATCCTTTAAGTGATTGAATATTTGCGTCATCTAAACGCATAAACTCTGGCAGGTCTCGGTAAACTTTATAAGAAACGTAGCCGTAACCTTCGTAGTGGTCTTCGCACACGAACGGGTCAAATAAAACTAGTCTGTTGCCCGAGGTTAAGTTGGCTGCAGATGCTCCAGTAAACGTAATTTTTATTTTTAGCAGCGTTGTTTCAGTGACGCTTTCTTCAGACAAAAATAAATAGCTAAACGTGCCAGAGCTTAAAGGAGCTGTAAAAGATTTGGATCCAGTAGTTGGTGATGCGTCTGTACTAGATTTATAAAATTTGTACTCAATAGTTGCTTCCGTAGAAGCGTTTGAAGCTACAGCAATAGAAGCCAAATAACTTCTAGCTTCAACCGCCGTAACAAACGGAGACTCAATAACAAGCGAAGCTTGCGTAGTGTCCGACTCAAACCGTAAACTGTTTCCGGTGTATGCGGCGGCGAAAGCGCTGCCCGGAACGTATTTGTTGTAGAACGGTGTGTCTCGCAAAAAGGTTATGGTCGCTGAGCCTGAAGATAGCGTCCAACCGCCGTAGTCGCTGTCTTGTGGCGTACCAAAATTGTTCTCTGTATCTGAAAAACCGTTGTATGTTCTTAGAGCCATGCTGAAATCCCAACTACGAAACTGTAATATTCAGCGTGCCGTAAGTTAGCAAAGTACCAAGGTTGCGAACTGTCAGGTCACTATCAACTGCTCCTGTACCGTTTAGTACCGTAAATGTGTTGCTGTCGTTACTTCCTCCGGTGAAAGCGCTACCCGAATTCATTTCAGCCTCACCTAGTGTACTTGGACTACCCCCAGCAGTAGACCCCGTTCCAGGGTAGGTTGCTGAAGCATCGACGCTACCTCCGTTCGAAGTATCGTTATACAGAATACCGTTAGCTACGGCTTCAAACGGCTGGTTAGTTGCCTGCCCGCTAGAAATAACTACATCAGAAGTATTTCTAAACTCATATAAAACTGGATCAGCAGCGTCGGCATCAACATAGTAAAATCCAAGTTGTCCCGCTGTATATGTCCCATCCGGGGAAACTGTAGCGAGTGCTCCGGTACCTATATCTAAATTAACAGTAGTCTTCGTACCACCAGATGATGTGTAATAACCAATGTTATCTGTACCAATAAGAGTCTGACCATCAAGCGTCAAAGAAGAAACATAATCCACACCAGAAATACCATCAATCAGCGAAATCAACTCATTCTTCCGAACCGTGTTCGCAGACCAATCCCACTGGTTCGGGTCAAAATAATCTTTTATCGCATTCTCCACAGCAGTCTTTACAGTCGAAGCAACCGCACCAGAAGTCTTAACAACAGTAGCTGTAACACTAACCGAAGCAAGCTCAGCGCTCATCACATCAATCGTCACACCAGAAGCAACCCTAGAAGTCAGAGAATCATACAAGTCTGACAGATTGCTAGTCGAAACAGGAACCTGCGCCGTCGCAGAGGCAGCCGTACTCACATTGCCGCCAACAGCAACAAGAACATAACCATCATGGGTGCCGTAATCCGTGGCGGTAGTATCACGGTCCCGGTAACGTTTACGATTATACACTTCCACCCGGTTAGCGTAAGACTTGTTCGCAGATACAAAAGATTTAATCTGTGTAGCCGTGGTAGAAGCCGTTGTGTAACTAGCAAGTAACGCTACACCACGGTCGAAATACTCATTATCAGTCTCAGCGTTCAAACCGCCAGAGGGGTTCGTAGCAAAAGTAGCTGAATCGAAAATATCACTACCCGTCAGCAAAGACAAGGACGAACCAGTAACCCCACTCAAGTTGTAGGCTGTACCAACAGCTTGCGCTGTCACAGCCAAACCAGAACCCGTAGTTCCAGTAAAGTCAGCATCTAAAGTAAACCGGTAAGACCTAGCCGTAGACGCATCGTAGTATAAAAACTCTGTTCCTGCCCGCAAAGTGCCCGAAGAGAACAAAGCGACATCAATAGTAGCAGTAGCTTTAACACCGTCGCTTCTTGTAAGACCAAAGAGTTGAAGTAAAACTTCTGTAGTCGCCGCAGGAAGTCGGTTAATATCAGCAGCAAGCTCCGAAGAACGGTTAGCAATCGCTTCAGCCAAAACAACTTCAATCTGCCCAGCTTCAGGTCGCCAAACAGGCAGGTTACCACGACCAGACTTGAGAATTGTATTTAAAACTTCTACTGGATTATCGTCGTAAACAGTCAAGTCCACATATGAAGAAACATCGGGGGACGCCATAATACCTCACTCACTTAAACTGAATTAAAACATCAGTTACAACACCAGCATTTTTAAGAAGACTAATTTCTTCTAAAACAATATCCTTATCGGCAGGATAGAAATTCAAAAAATCTACAGAAAAAGCCGCAACGTCAAACTTATCGAACACTGGATCTCTGATACCAAACTCCGGCATCAGCACTCTTTCGTTTTTCCTCGTTTTTAGAAACGCAGAAATCTGCTCTGCCTTGTACGTATCTGTCTCGGAATTGACAGTAGAAATCTTAGAGTTTGCCGTGTCAATGCTGAAAGGATAAGACATAACAAAAGCAGCCATCATTGCCTCCAAAAAGCCCTCATATACATTCTACCGAAAAAATAAACAAGCCAACAACTACTAGCCTGAAGAAACTTCACTAAACCAATCAGCAAAATACGGATCAGTCACAGGAATGACACACAAATCAACCAAGTCAATCTCCCACTTGTTATCCTCAACAGTCGCCCACGCTATCTCAAGACTTGACTCAGCAGGAACCGTCCCAATATTGCACTCTAAACCAAACACGTTAATAAAATAGTTGACCATACAACCAGAAATGCCCTCGTGGTAACAAGGAGCATCCTCGCTGTTACCATGAGGGCAAATACTGGGAGCAATATCAATATTTGTCTTATTAATGTTTAGTAGAATGCGGTGACCATCAACATGCCATTCTACTTCGTTAATCATAAGATTTACCTTACCGTGTAACCTCTAAGTCAAGCGTAAAGATGCCTTCAACAACCCGCTCAACGTTGCCTTCGCTATCCTCAATCTCCAAGTCGTAAACACCCCCGTCAGTTAAAGCGGCGGTGTCAGTAGCTGAGATAGACAACACGATCTCACCAGAACTATTCGTTGAAATTCTACCGTTAGCGGTAGTTAACTCGATAATCGTGGTAGAAGAACCTGTAGTGCGGCGAACATGCATTCGGCCAGTATACGAACTAAGGTCACGTGCGTCCCCGTTACTATCTTTTACAGTTAGAGTGCGAGAAAACGTAGAACCCTGCTCACACACCATGTCATAAGCTCCAGCAGCCATAGAAATCTCCTTTACAAGACTTATCTCTAGTATACCGAAGCTGCAGGGTACTTATCTCACGACTTGGCAGTCTTACCTGACTCCTTCGGAGTTTCTTCTTCAGCCAGAGCAGCCTGCGCCTGAAGTTCAGCAATAACACGCTGAGCAGTGTTCAGGTTCACACGCAAAACCGTGTTAGCAGCCGTTAGCTGCTTAATCTGCTCAAGCAGGTCTTCTACAATTGCATTAGGATCAATATTTGTTTCCATTTCCAACCTTTCAGGAAGTTTACCACCAAGCCGGTGCTGGGCGTCCTTTTGACCATACGGCAAAAGATTCTTTGTCTATTATATAAAACTCACGATAAATGTCAACGGCTTCATCAATCGGAGCGTGCTTAAAACCAAGACGTTCGTGGAATGCATCACCAACAGCCAACGCAATATCAGTCAACTCGCCATCAGGAAGCAGATGGGACGAATCAACAATCTTGTCCAACTGCTTCAAACAAGCATGCTCCTTGTTGAACCGGAAACTGAACTCTTCACACAACGCATAGGCGTGCTCAAAAAGCCAGTTAAAGTTACTGATCGACTCGCCCACCCAACGGGTACTCGGATGATTCGCATACCCGCCACGATGCGGCGTACCCTTAGCAGTCAAAGGCACATCGTCGTCCGTAGCACCATGCCTACGAAGAGCAGACACAAGCATCTGGACGCTCTCAACAGTCATTTTCGGCACATGCTTATCACACAGAGCCTGCGCTGCTTCTACCGGATCAGTCTCAACAACAAATATGTTCATAGTACCCCCGGTGGGACTCGAACCCACAAACCGTGAAGGTGACGGATTTTAAGTCCGCTGCGTATGCCAATTCCGCCACGGGGGCTAGTGAGAAGCAGTGTAGCACCTACTTCTCAAACAACAACCTCAGTCGTCGTTTTCTTGACTAAACGCCCAAGCAATCCCAGAAGAAGGATGACGCAACCGGGCAATAGCCTTAGCCTCTAGCTGCCGGACACGTTCACGAGTCAACCCCATCGACTCGCCAATCTCCTGCAACGTCTTCGGAGCGCCCTGACCCGCTAGACCATGATGCTTAATCAAGACATCATACTCCCGGTCAGGCAGAATCGACAAAGCCTGCATGATATCGTCAGCGAAGCTGCCCTCAATGCCTGCGTCCTCTACCGCAATCTGGTCCGAATTCACCAACGTGTCAGCATGCGAAACCATGCTCTCCTCGCTCAAAGGCACATCCAAAGACTCCAACTTCGTGTTCTCCATATGACCCCAAATCTCATCCAAATAATCGTCTTCCCAATCCAGATAGTCAGCAATCTCATACATCGAAAAACTGCTACGGCTAGACTCAAACTCCTCAACCACAGCAGCAAGCTTACGCACATCAGCCTCAACATGCATAGGCAGACGTATAGCACGACCCTGGTTCGCTATAGCACGCTGACACGCCTGTCGGCACCACCACGTCGCATATGTAGAGAACTTGAACCCCCGCTCAGGATCGAACTTGTCTGCTGCCCTCATAAGACCAATCGTGGCTTCCTGAATGAGATCTTCGTACTCCATACGGGACTGCGAACGTGCGTACTTTGCTGCCGTATCCATCGCAAGCCGCAAGTTGTGCGAAACGAACGTGTCCTTAGAGCGCTTACCTTCTCGAACGGCTGCGTTCAACCGCCGCCTCTCCATTGGATCAATGCTGATGCCTTCAATGTGGGATTCGTTGAGAATCCGGTCGGCTTCTAGTCCTTCTTGAATTGCCCGCCCCAACACAATCTCTTCCTCACGGGTAAGAATCTTGTGCTTTGAACTTAGAGTGTATCCAGCCATATAGCTGCCTTTCATCTGGGATATACGGTATCTTCTACGCTTTGCGGAAGATGTCGGAGACCTTAGCACCGATCAAACGGGGACACAACCCCACATCGCCAAGTTTTGCGAATAATTTTGAAGAAATGCCAGTAAGTCGCCGGTTTTGTAAGTAATACGAGCCTAAAACTCGTAAGTCGGTGACTCAAAAAGTGCCTTCCTCAAAGTCTCGTCACCATACTTCTTGCGGTCGTCGTCAGTCAACTCAATCACCTCATGTTCGCCTTCTGTATATAACGTACCCCACGACTCTCCACCAAGATCAGGCTCAGTAGAAATGTGAACATCTTTGAGTATCATCTCCATAACCACACCCGCTTCCCGGCACATCTCTACAGCCGTTTCCTCAGGGAAACTAAACAATATCTCATCGTGGATAGGCAGCAAAGCATAGTCCCAATAACCGGCCTCGTACAGCTTCACCATGGCTCTACCGAGAACATCTCGGGCCGTGGACTGAATGCAGTAGTTGAGTGCAGCATAGGGCCTCTCAGCGTCTACAGGAAGCTTCCTACCCGTGTGTGTAATAACATAGTTGCGTTTGCCGGTTTTAACAGGATGGGCTAGCTGGTGTGCATAGCGGGTCACGCCCTGGTAGGTGCTGTCGAACAAGTCGCACACTTTCTGGGCTTCTTCAACTGAAAGTCCTGATTGTCTAGAAAGCGTCTGCGGTCCTGCCCCATAAACCTTTCCGAAATTCACTGTTTTAGCGATCTTTCTGGTAACTCCCGTGTTGTCAGCGGTGGTTTGGTGCAGATCGCCACCTTCTTTGAACACCTGCAACATAACAGGGTCTTGGGAAAGTGCAGCTAAAACTCTTAGCTCAACGCCAGAGAAGTCGATAGAAGCCATCCGGCATCCTTCTTCTGCAAGGAACATTCGACGTATAGCATCACCGCTAGACGGTAGCTGCTGCAACGGAGGGTCTGTCAAAGACATTCTGCCTGTCCGTGCCTGCAAGCTGTTCATTTTCGGATGGACTCTCAAATTGCTGTCCATGCTGGCAAGAGAAGCGATTACGTAACTATCTCGCCATTTAGCACTGTTTTTAGCTGCCATAACTGCACGGGCAAGCTCTCCAGCCATACCAGAGTCTTCATCGTCAATAATGGCCTGCAAAACCATCTTATCGACCTTCAAGCCGCCCGAGGCAGTGGTTTCGGTAAGCCGCACGCCCAGCTTAGTTAAAGCTTCAGCTACATCTTTCGTAGCGTTATGGTTTTCGACCCCAAACGAGCGAACAACATCAATATGGGCCTGTTCTTCAGCATTCATTTGCTCAACAAGCTGCTCGGCGTAGTCTACGTCAATACGCAGACCCCGACGTTCCATATCGGCAACAAGCTTCAGAATCTGATGCTCATACCTGACCAAATGGTCCATAGTTTGACGTTTAATTTCCTTACGCAAATGAGGAAACAGACGAGCCGTCAAAATAACGTCGGTACCTGCATAATGCACCAGAGTCGGATGTGCGGCAGGAATGTTTTGCCAACCTTCCTTAACCGACCACTTCTGCTGCTTAAACAAGTCCTTAAGCGCCTGATCCGAATCAGGAGCACTCTTGTCAACGTGATGCGCTGCAAGGTTCTTCAAACCGTGACCGACACCGCCCTCAACTCGGCTACGAGGGTCAGCCAAATGCGACAAAATCTTCGTATCATAAGTTCTATCTAAAAGTTCGATAGCGTCAACATGATTGTGGCGATCTAGCCCCAACGCATCGAAAACAGCGTTGTGGGCCAGAAGCCTACAATCGGTCTCATTCATCACGATATCAATAGATCGCTGAAACCACGGCTCTTTCCAAATGAACACAAACGCTTCATCCTGATCGCCCCATTGAATACTCTTAATCTCCCAAGTTGTGGAGAAAATATCAAGGCCCGTGGCCTCAATGTCGTATGCAAGAGGACGCTGCTTACTAAACAGCCAGTCTCTGAAATTAGCGAAATCGTCGTCAGACCTTACCAGCGTGACGTTGCCGATAGATGTATCAGCTACATACGTTTCGTGCAGCCAATCATCAAACAAAGTAAGGGAGGTATCTTCACTCATGCCACAATCATATCATGCGGAGCGGACTCACGCAAGGAGGCGTTGGAAACTTTCATAAACGTAGCGTTGTTATGAAGCTCAAGAATGTTCTTCGCACCCACATAGCTGCAAGTAGACTTAATGCCTCGCTCTAACCCTTCAACGATGGAGTCAACGCTGCCCTTGTAGTCAACGTAGCCTGACACGCCCTCGGGGTAGTCAGAGCCTGCGGCTGCTGAAGCCATACCACGGTAAGCCTTTACCTTCTTACCGTCTACTTCCATGATCTCGCCTGGGGCCTCGTCGGTGCCTGCAAACATATTGCCAATCATGACAGCATCTGCACCAGCGGCTAGTGCCTTAGCGGCATCGCCGGGAGTCTTAATACCGCCATCAGCAATAATCTGCACATCATAGGCGTCGGCGGCTTCAGCACAATCAGCAATAGCAGTTAGCTGCGGAACGCCAACACCGGTCACAACCCTGGTCGAACAAGCACCGCCCGGACCGATACCGACCTTAACGACATTAGCACCAGCTTCAGCAAAGTCAGCAACACCCTGACCGGTAGCCACATTACCACCGACAATCGTCACTTCGTGATCAAACTGATCCTTAATGTAGTGGATAGCGTCCAATGCGTGAGCGCTGTGGCCGTGGGCAATATCTAGGACAACGATCTTAGTTCGCCAATTGTTGACCTCTCTAATTACCGTATCAAGGTCGTCGTTGACGCCGAACGCTACAGCAGTGCGGTTAGTTCTACCCGCTACACAACCAAATCGGGACGCTAGCGGATCCATAGTCTTCAAAGGGATGTTGCGGTGAATTACACCGAAACCTCCCAAACGATCCAAAGCTCCAGCCATTTCATGCCCGCAAACAGTATCCATGTTGGCAGCGATTATAGGAATCCGCATATCAACATGGCCTAAACGAGTAGACAAATCTACGTCTGACCGGCTACGAACTTCCGAATACCGAGGAACAATAAGGACATCTTCGAAAGAAAGTCCTTCAGTTTCAGTCATCTTCAACATATGTTTGCTTCACCTGCTTAAGGTCGTATTCTTCTACAATTGTCCTCCGCACGTCTCTGTATTCGCTCTTAGACGAATAGCAGAACGATTCTAAAGTACCCGTACTGTTTGTCAGTACACACAGGTCACTGTCATAGCAGGCGTACCATGTCGTGTAGCTACGATCATAGTACAGCCTATCGGGCACGGACTCGTAAAGATCTTCTTCAAGTGTCATATTATTACGGGACGATTGAGGGACGTTCGACCTGTTCAGAAACTCGGGTTCTACTGTACGACTTGCAGTCGTTGCACTGCCACTGCTGATACGTAGCGACCTGGGTGTAACGTACACCTCGCTTTTGTAGCTTGCTAGAGCCACAAGTCGGGCAGTTATGTCCACCATCATACACGTTAAGATTCGGGTGGTTCTTCATCCAAGGACGCAACTTCATGTAAACTTTGCGGAGCAAATCAACATCCTGCTTAGCGTACTTAATCATCAACTTCCAATACTTCATGTCGCCACGCATACAGCCTGCCCAAGTTTCAAACCCTCCCGTAGAAACCTTACGACCAACACCTAGATGATCGCCAAGATGATCCAGCTTGTTACTGTTGAACATAAAGTACCTACGAGCGGCCTTCAAAGTATCTACAGACTTAACAGGAGAAGCCGGACCTAAGCCGTGGGCAACAAAACGAGCGTTAGCCTTACGCATATCGAACCTATCGCCGTTGTGTGCGATCACAATATCAGCTTCGTCAAACAGTTCCCACAGCTTCTTAACGACATGGAAATCGTTTTCTGGATCCTTCTTGTAGAAGGAAGGGAAGTCAACAAGAGAAGTCACATGTGTCTTGTTCTCATGCTCCCAACGGTACGAAACACAAAGCATATACCATTCCCGCTCGTGCGCAATCACGTTCTGCTCGTACTGTCCCCACACCATACTGAGGTTCGGTGCGGTCTCGATATCGTAGTATAAGATTTTTGCCATTTGAATCACTGCTTTCAGTTTAACGCATCTACTTGTGAAAGGCAAGCTCTCAGTCGTTTAATGTCGTCTAGTTCGTAAAATTTGCTTCCCGCCGAAAAAAACGTTCTCCGGTTCTTTCTTTCTTTTTCCAATATGCCTTCTTTAACAAGTCTATCTAGTGCCCGCCAAACATGCTGATATCTAATTCCTACTTTGTCAGCAATCTGCTGCTGTGTAAGATTAGGGTTCTCTAGCACGGTAACAAGCACTCTCGCATTAACTGTCAGAATCCTCATCGAAAGTCACAGACTCCATAACGGACAACGAAATATCCATCTCGGCCAACTTACCCTCAAGAAACGCTGTCTTTTCCAAAGCAACATCAAGCTTAGCAAACGTGTCAGCAAGAACACTAGTCAGGTAGATAATCTTCTCATCAGTGGTCGGGATAGCACTCATCTTTTCAAGTACCGTAAACTCGGTCACATCATATTCTTCAACCTTTGAAGAAACAAACCTGCGGTACCCGCTGAGAAGCTTAGAGGTTCCCGGATCTGCGTCAGCAAGGCTAATCAGGAGACTCTCAAAGTCTCTACCGATCGTAAGTGTTGCGCCATCACGATTAACGTAGCCACGATCAATAAGCGGACGCAAAGCAGTATGGACCCATTTCTCATCGGTCCTGAACACGCCGTTCTTATTGATCAGCAAATCTAAAGCACGTGTAACATCATCAGATCCTTGCTTTCGGATCTGGCTGCTAACCGCCTCAGTTACTGTCTTCTTATCCATGTGGCTATTCTATAGGGACTGTAATCGTCTGTCAAGACTATCGTTTCACAACAATTTAGGCAAACAGCCTATCCCACGTAATCTTATCTACAATACCTGTACACTGAAGGCCGCTCTTCGACTGAAAAGCAGCGACAGCCTCCAGAGTCTTACGACCATACCAGCCGTCCGCCTCAATACCCAAAACGTTCTGAACAGGACGCACAACATCCGACCTCAAGTTCTCTTGTAAAGCGCGTCCCGGAAAAACCGGGGGCGCCGGTTTAGCAGGCGCAGTTTTTCTAACAGCTTTCTTTCTAGCCATGACACACTCCAAAATAGACTACACAAGTATTATAACACATTACTCGCACCAGCTGCCACTCATATACCAAGGTTGCCACTTGCATCCGGCCCAACTAGCAGCCGAATCAGCAATGTACTTGGCTTGCACCAGATTAGTGTACGGGTCAAGCAAATCTTCACGAGTGATACCCAGACCCGTCAACCGTCCTCCGTGTGCAGCCCAGTTGATCTGAGTCAAACCATAATCTCTCGTAGGACTAATAGCCCCTGGCCGACAAGTAGACTCCTCGAACATGATCCGCCCGAGTTTAGGCAGGTCTTCTTCAGCCCAACCTGCAGAACGGGCCACATCCCACCATTCAGTGCACTGCGGAGTAGGGTTTGAGTTTGAGAATGATCCTGAACTTCCAGCCGGAGCGCCGGGAACATTCTCTGTGCTCCAACCCATACCCTCTAACAGTTCAATGTGGACGGCTCGGGTTTGAGGACCATACTGGCCGTCTGCCGTGACCCCTAAGATGTCCTGTAGAGCTTCTACGTTATCTCCGCTTCCCCACGCATATTCGTCTAGCACAACTTCAATAACTGGTTCTAAAGCGGTCAAATCGACAGGCGCTGCAGACGAATAGTCTTCAACTCGGCGTGGTGTAGGTGAAGGCTCTTCAACTTCTTCAACAATGACAACAGGCAGTGTCTGTGGCTCAGGATCATTAATATCTAACGGGTCATCGGCAGCGCACCCTGAAAGCAGTAGTGCTGCGACAAGGGTAAGTGTTTTGGGAAACATGTGTAGCTCCTTTGATTGCTTCCAATATTGTATTGCATATTGGTTACGGAAGCAACCTTGTTTCCATAAACGTGAAGTTACTCTGCTTCTAATGCTTCTAGTCTTGTTGTGAGAGTCGCTACCTGAGAACGCAAGTCCTTCACGGCCAGCACGAGCAGCGACAGGTAGGCGGTCTTGTTGATGCCGGTCAAGAACTGCTCGCCTTCAGCGGTCGTACCGTTTGCTGCCAGGAACGGTGAGATAGCGTCCATCTCCTCGGCGATCGGACCGATTTCAGGATAGCCGGGTGCGTGGATGCGGTTCCACATCTTAGGAACTACTTGGTCGATCATGTCGGCGGTCAGCCATTCGCCCAGGTCCGCAGTGATGTTCTCTTTCTCAGCAGCGAGCGATGAGTTCCGTCGCAGGATGTAGATGCCGAACGGTGCCGCCCACTCGGCGTCGTTGCCGGTGCCGGTCGGAGGGTTGGCTGCGAGATATGTTGCTCCGCTGGTCTTGACGTAGACGCTGTCCTCAATCTCAAACTTCGCTGCGCCGCCTCGATAGAAGTTGAACTTCTCAGCGTCTTTCTCATACAGGATGCCGTCGTTGTTCTCACCGAACGTAAGCATTGAGTGATTGCCGTCGTTGTTCTCCCTCAGGAACTTGAACATCTCGGAGTTGTTGATGACGAACCGGATACCGGGACCGTCGATGCCAGCACCGCTGTCGCCGTCATATTCAATGTAGGTGTCGGAGTCCTCGGTGTAGTACCGCTCGGCGTGAACCTGCGCCCAATGCAGCGAGGTCGAGCCAAGGTCGTGGGTGTTATCGGTGTAAGGAACAAAGTCTCTGCTGGTGTTGAAGTAGGCTGCCCAGCCCGCCTGCACACCGAAGAACATATTGCCGCCAGAGTTTTCGTTTCTGATGTGGATGTCGTCGTTGTTACCGAACCCCATGTAGCCCATGCGGGTGCCGCCACTTTGCTCAAACGCAATGTAGCCGCCCGTGTCGGTGCCGCCCGTGTCTCGGAGCGTAAGAATGTCGCTGCCGTTTGCCTGCACGAACAGGCGATCCATGAATCCACCCGTGCCGTTTACGTCCAGCTTGAACGACGGCGTGGAGTCACCAATGCCGACGTTGCCATTCTCCAGAATCCGCATCTGCTCCACATACGACCCGCCGGAGTAATGACGGAACACATGGTCGCCGGTCCCGCCAGTCTCCGGGTCGGCGGTGTAATAGAACCGTCCGTCGGTGAACGGGAAGTGCGTGTTGCCAACGCCAGCCGTAGACGAGATGAGGACTGCTCCTCTTGTCTCCAAAACATGACCAGCAGTCACAGAGGTAGTGTTGATACCCACACGGTTATTTGTCGCATCCACAAACAACGTGTCCGTATCAACCGCAAGATCACCAGTAACCGTCAACTCATCAGCAGCCCGAGAACCATCAACCAACAAATACTGCGTATGATCATCATCACCCAAACCAGTCAAATTACCATGATCCACCACAGCCGCAGCCGTGCTCGTAGCAGACGACAACGCCCTACGATAATCATCAACCTCAACAAAATAAGCGCCCGGAGTGTTCGAACCAAACTGTCGATAAATAACCTTATACAACACCCGCAACTCAACCACCGGCAAATCAGTCAAGTCCATAGAATCCCAAGTCACCGCCTCAGCATCACCCACATTCGTGTAATAATCCTGGCCCATAATGGCAATCACAGGATAATTCAACTGGTTAGTTGCCACGATCCAACTGATACCATAATTATTTGAAGTGATCTCAGGAGTGCTCCATGTGCCGCCAGAGTTCAAATTATAAGTCGGACTTGGAGTGCCGCCATACTTCAAAGGAAAGTTAGTCGGAGCATCATAAGTCCACCCAGTAGTACCACTCTGATAAAACACAGGAATCTGAGCAGGCCCCTGCAAATCTTGCTCCCACGTATTCGCCGTGGGCGTATCAGAATGAACAATATCTACCTGCAAGTCCTCATCAAAGAACGTGCCATCAGCAATATCAATATACGCCTGATCGTCAGTGCTACCATTCTGTGTAGAAACATCAAAATTAGACGCCTCAAAGCCATTAGCAATCGCCGCTCCACGGGTTCGATGCAGATATTCGTGCGTCTGCCAATCCAAAACAATACCGTGCCGCTCATCAAACAGCATGTACTTAGCAGGCTCACCAGAGTTGTAGTGAATGTAGGCAGTGGGGGTTTCTGAATCCCACTGGTAAAATGTCGTAGTAGCCTGCAACACGCCGTCAGCGTCAAACGAAATGTAATACAAATCCGAAGAACTACCTATAACTACGCTCTCAGAAGCTGTCTTAACAAACTTCTGACCGGCACACCAAACCACATAACTATCGCCTACCGGAGCAATCGTAAACGTTCTCGTGGAATAATCAAAAGAGATAACGCTCTCAGATTTATCTTCATGACCGATAGGTTCGCCGCCGTCACCATTCGCAGTTGTGATTACTTCAGAGATAGGGACAAGTTTGGGTTCGCCGCTGTCGCTATCATCACTGATGACTACTTTGTCGTCGTACGCTAATGTTACGGTTGTGAGTTCGCTTGGTTCAAAATCTACGGTAACGTCCCCAGAAGTCCCACCGCCGCTAATACCTATACCGGCAGTAACCGAAGTAATGTCTCCTGCAGGATCACCAGTATTGCCCTCATACGCTACGCCTGTAAACGCAACAAACGACCCAGACTTGCCCTCCAAAAACCCAACAAACACAACATCCCCGGCAGCAGGCATAGGACCCGCATACGGAATATCTTCATAAATATTCTGTAACCCCAACCGAGGAATCCTGACAGACAACAAATCATCCGACCCGACAGACACAACCGTCGCACGAAAAATGCCGCTCTGCGTTACATTATTTGACGCTGCAGTATTAAAACTAGTTCTACGCATAATCTCCCCAAACCCTACTCTGCCTTAGACGCCCCAGGAGTCTTAATATAAAACCACGTTTCCGCATCCACAACACCAGACTGAGCCAAACCATAATTATCTTGGAAAACTTTCACAGCAGCCTCAGTACGAGGACCAAAAATACCGTCAACAGCCAAAGTTCTAAACGCAACATTAGAAGACGTAACCTGCACTGTACCGCCCAACTCACGAACAGCATCAATCTCAGTCTGAGTCAAATTGGAACGAATCGTTGTAGTTCCACCAGTATTAACAACATAACTAACCGACGGAACCGTATACGTAACCCCGCCACCAGTAGACGCCTCACTCGCAAACGTATTCATAGCCTGCTGAATCCGCTTCACACAATCACCACGAGAACCACGCTGGAAAGTCTCCAACTCACACATCATATCCTCAGTGTCTTCCACCGCAGTACCAGAAATACTAACAAAACCAGACGCAGAAGCATCATAATTTACTTTATCAATCATAAACGGCAACGTGAAACCATTAAGGCCCTTAACCTCAACACCAACCCCAGGAAACAACGTCACGGACGAAGTGTTCTTTAACAAGTTTACCTGAATAGTTGCCGAAGAGTCTTTAGAGTCTGTGGACTTTCTGACAGTCAAATTAGAAACGTAGAAAGAATCGTTATCGTTCGAGGGTAGGTTTAAAGTAATACGTGGCTGTTTCTCAATGATGTATTTTTCGGACGCAAAGAACAGCACGTTGTTTGCTTCAAAAAACATGAATTCTGCTTCTTTTGCTAGACGCGCTAACACGTCGTAGGTAGATTCGTCTTTGTCGTCGTTTTGTTCTCTAACAATGTTCCCTTCTACGTTTGTGAATTCACCAAAAAATCGTAAGTTAGCTCTTTCCGCTGCTTGTTCTGCAAAAGCGGTGGGGGATATTTTTCCAAACGACTGCTGACCTTTTTCTTTCTTCAAAGCCTGCATGCCTGCGCTTCGTGCGGTAACTTTAACAATGTCGTGTTGAGAGTAGGAGGCTTCAATAGCAACAATTTCAAAAGAAGTAGGTGAATATTTTAGGTCAAGCAAATCGCTGTCTACAGGAACTTCGGTATCTAGGTCGCCTGGATAAACGCCGAACTCAACTCTTCGCCCAATTAAGAAAAAGTTGTTGTTAAGCATGTTGAAGCCAGGGTCATACACGGAAAAACTGATTTGCGACACCATTTTAGCAGTTAAATCGTAATCAAACTCCGTTACAGATTCGATAATAGGGATCAGGCTATCACCAATCTCACCGACTCGTAACAAGTCGATGAGGCCATGTTCGCCAGTAAATAAACCATCTACTAAAGTCATAATTAATTCCCAGTTGCAGGATTGACATTGCCTTCCTGACCAGATCCAATCGAAGCATCCGGGTTGAATGAGGGATTATCATCAGGAAGCTCGTCTTCAGGGGGAGGCGCATCAATCACAGTCTCAGGTGTTTTAGGGGTTTCCACAATAGCCTGCAACTCAGTAACAATCTGTTGAATAAGCAACTTCTCAGTCAACTGCAAATCCACAGAAACCTGCGTCGGTAAACCAGACATATTTCTCCTGTCCACCGTAAAAGAAAACTTCGTCAACGCAACCACATAAGGCAACGCCGAAATGCCATACATAAACCTACACGGCACACCATTTCTCGCAATCGTAGCCAAATTATCTAAAATGATTTCAACGTCTCCCGGGACGCAACCGCCAGAAGCCTTATCAGCAATCATAGCAGAAAACGTGACAGTACGCAACTTTGGGTGCTCATACACCAGCAGCGGTGCTCTCTTAGGACGCGGGACTTGCTTATTATTGCCTGCGTACTCGTCAAACTTTAGGTTCTGTGGACCGTATGGAAAATCAACCTTGTAATCTTCCCACGTGTCTCCTTCAGGAAGCGTAAATTCTGTATTTACGGTTAACGCTAAAACTTGCTCCTCGCCGTCTTCATTTTTTATTGTGGTTGTAAGTGTTTCTGGTTGGAACGGTTGAAGCGACGCACGCAGAGGCGTAGAAGGCGTGTAGTTGATGTCTTCTGTAAGGAAGAGGTTATCCTGTCCGATTGGTACAATGTTTTGTTGGAGAAGCGGCATTTTACGGCTCTCTTTCAGTTTCTTCTCTTATAATTTTACCAATTACCCTTCCGATATTGTTAATACTAACTCCACCTATTTTCATTCCGCTATCGTCGGTAACCCCTGCTACTTTTCTTAAAAACTCATTATTTTCAATTTCTCTAGCTTCTTTCGCAGGAATTAAACTAGCTTGGACAACAGCGGTATTGATGATAGCGCCTAGTTCAGAGTCAGTTAATTCGGATCTGTTGATTGCACCGCGAGCAGTGCCGGTGTCTTCTCCCAGCAAGGTCAATATTTGATCAGATACATTTGCATAATCAAAATCGCTTAACTGGTTCTCTAGAAGACTTAGACGCTCTAACGGATTACGCACCGAAACTCCGCCAGTAAATGCTTGTCGCCGCTTCTGTTCTTCGGCTAACACAGTGTAAGAAAGATTCGAAATACCAAAATTATCAAAGCCGACACCCTGGCCGTTTGTATACAACGCCCCCTTTAGCACTTCAATAGGAATATTGTACTGAGCAGACATTCGCTCAAGTATGTCCGTCGTCGCTGCTTCCAAGTTAGGATTAATTACGTCAAAGAAGCTAATACCAGCGGCGTTCTGTGGATCTTTTCCATAAAACTCGTACAACTCCGAAATACCTGCAAGCCCCCCAACATCTGGAGACCCCCCACCTAAAACAAACAATGTAGCAAATGCCTCAATAGCGTCGCTATACATATCTGCAGTAACATCCCCTGCAATTAAACCATCACGCAACGTAGTAAAGGCTGCTCTAGCTGTAGCGTTCTGCTCAGCGTAGCCAATAGGGGTCTTGGCCATATCAGGTAAAAACGTTTGAGTCCGGTCAATAGGTTGAAGGAAAGCTTGAAGCACTAATCTTTGAAAATCAGTCACACCAGTTTGCAGTCTGTAACCAAGATTTTCAGCCAGTTCCAAAACTTTATCAGAAGTAACACCAAACTCGTCCGCTAATGCCGCAACGTTTACAGTCAGATTAGCTATAGCATCCTGTGTTCGCTCAAAAGTGTCCACAACCTCATCTAGTTCCTCGCTTAGCTTATCCGTCACGCTATCAAAATCCATTATTGTTGAGTCCATATCCAACTCAGTACCAAAACGGTCGTTAGAATACTCTTTTACTGTCATACCGTTGGCCTCAGCTAATGCACTAATTAGGTCTAACCTTTGTTGCTTAAAGCCCTCAACTGCCGATCGATACGCACCCACAGTAATACCTAACTCGCTGCTCGAAAAATCTGCTGACACACCTTGAATCTCTAAAAGCCGCCCAAGTGTAATATTCCGCATCTCCGGATTCTCTTCTGCAAAGCGATCCAGGACCGTACCACCGACGCTAGCGTTTGACACCGAGGAAAAAAGACCTAAAGTCGCATCCGCTACCCTGGATGAGAGAATTAAACTATTAGCTAGACTATATTGCCCCTGTAAAGCATTCAACTCAGCACTAGTCATCATCCCAGTATCAATCGACCTAAGTCGCTCAGCAGCTTTACGAACATTTTCCGCACGCCGTCTAGTTTGAGCAGCAGAACCAAAAGCGCCAGCAATCATACCAACACCAGCGCCAATCGCAGCACCAATCGCAGCACCTAACGGTCCCGCAATCGAACCAATCATAGCGCCGCCTGCAGCAGCAGTGAACGTACCCGTACCTGCCATAGAGCCTTCCTGATAAGCCTGATTTGCGCCACCCAAACCTAAAGAGAGTCCCACTAAGCCGCGAAGCGCATGACCACTATTTAACGGATCCTGCCCCTTTAATGCACGCCTTTCATTAATCTTAGCCATTCTCTCAGAAAAGAATCTCGGCTGACCGCCGCCCAATCCCATCGCATTCTTCATCATACCCTTACGCCCGGGGGCCTTCATAAACGCTAGACCAGCAAGACCCAAAATACCGCCACCCGGCATCCCGAGAATAAACCCTAAGATCGTGGTCAACGTCTTAAACGCAGGAGCGATCGTATACTTAAAGAGATCACCGATCTGAGATATAAGATCAGGGAGCGCCTCAAGAATAGGCATAATGCCTTCCATCGTTGCAGCCAAACCCGGAATCAAATCTGACGCAACCTTATTCAAAATATCGCTAAACAAAGGCAGCTTCGCAAAAAAGCCGCTCTGACCACTACCTAAAGCGTCAAACAAAGCCCCCAAAACACTGCCGATAGAAGCACCAAAGTTCTTAAACCCCTCAGCGTTTTTCACAACCAAATCAGAAAACTGCCTAAACAAACTACGACCGCCGCCAGTACCACGCATAGCACCAAACATGTCGATCACCACATTAGCAGCAGGCTCAAACTGGCCCAAAAAGTTCGCCATGTCACCAAAGAAATTACGAACAGACCTAAAGAACCCAACAAAGTTCTCACCCATCTGCTCAATATCTTCAAGATGATCAAAAATGTTCATACGAACAAAATCCATAGTTTTTTCAATCATGGTCGTCAAAGTAGGCGCAAACGACTCAGCACCAAACTTGTTAATTATCGCACCCAAAGCAATAAAGTTACTTCTCAAAATTTGAGAAATATCCAACATCGTATCTCTAAACGGGCCAAGCAAAGGCTGACCCATGTCAGCAAACAGGTCTTTCAAACCAGCAAACTGAGTCTTAGCCGTACCAATAAACGTGCCTGCCAACATGTCGCTCTGATTCGCATACGCCCCCGAAACAACCGACCCTGACTGGATCGCATTCAACAACTGCGACATGGTAGTGACACCCTCAAGAGAATCAGCCCTAAACCCGGCAGCGCCCTTCACAGCAGACGAAGCAGCGTTAAAATCTTTACCACCTAACGTTTTTGCCACAGCGGCAACAGCAGCAGGGTCACCGCCTGTCAAATTAATGAGCTGTCGTGCAATAGGCGAAACCCTACCCGTAGAAACACCAGCTTTTGCTAATGCGGCAACTACAGCCGTGGTGCTTTCTCCACCAAGCAAACCAGCGTTTTGAGAACCGACAGCTCTCGAAAGTCTAGAAGCTTTCTGGTAGCCTTGTAGCCCTCCACCCATCGAAGGCGCTAACATGGCTTCGTTATATTCACGCATCGCTGCAGCCGCAACCGACAAAGCAGTAGCTACACCAGCAGCCGTAACCGATAAACCTTTCAAAGCTATCTGATAGATCTGAACCGCTGCCCTGCCTGTAATCAACGCAAGTTTAACTGCCAACAAGCCTGCCGTGAACAACGCAAGCTGACCTGCTACCGCAATAAACGACAGCTTTGCCAGCGTCATAATAAACTTGCCTATTTGCATAACCACGCGTTTAAGAATTTGATCGAACTTACCAAAACTTCGACGCATACGCTTGTTGCGCCGGTCGTGGTCGTCCATTTGTTTATTTAGTTTTTTAGTAGTGTCTGCGTAATCCTGTAAGCCCTTATTGCTCTCTTGTAACTTTTTGTGAGTAGCGTCAATTTTCTTAGCAGCATCATCAAACTTTTTACCTACTTTATCAACTTGATCATTTGTAGTACGCAGCGTCTTATTAGTGTTCCGCAGGTTCTCATTCATCTGCCGGGAAGAGGTCGCCATTTTAGAAATACGCTTCTGTAACGCCTGAAAACGACGCTCTAAAGTAGCGATACGAATAATAAGCTTATCTAGCTCGCCATCATCAACATCAACCTTAATATTGATAACAACTCTATCTCTTGCAGCCATGCAAACACCCCCTCAAAAATGAGAAACCGGGAACTTCTATTATTCTATAGAAATTCCCGGCCCTCAGTAACCACCATGAGTTCCTCTTCGGTTTTTTTCTCTAGCCTCATGGGCAGCCGAAACTGCTTTCGCCGCAGCCATCCGAATCAACCACTCATCAATATCCGAATCCAAAATAGCGATCGGATCACAATGAAAAGCCTCAGCAAGATTACCTGCAGCCTTAACCCTCGGATCTTGGGCTAGTTCATCAACTAGCCCTGCGTAGGGTCTTCAGCATCAACATCATCACCATAACCAGCGTAATCAAGAATCTTCAACGCAACATTCTCAAGATGAGGATCAACACCATAAAACGCACGAATAGCATCCGGCAAAGGACGCTCCGTACCAGTCATCTCCATCATCACAGGCGAAGCAAACGTGATAGCGTTCCCCTCATCATCAAGAACCAGCTCATCGTTAAAGTAAATACCGCTAACAGTATTACCAACCACATAGCAAGAAAACTTAATCGAATCCAACTCTTCAGTCTTACGGTTCGTGGAGTTACGACGCCACGCCTTCAACTGATCGTTCGTGATGTTGGGAGAAAAACGTACTGTAACACCCTTACGCTCCGGAACATTCATCTCAACCTCGGGGCGTGTCACCTCACGAGAAATTTCTTCCTTAAGCATGTCAAGAACAGAAACACGACGCTTGCTTTCCGTCAGCTTATCAGGGTCCGCCTTAGGGGCAGAACCAGCTACCTCAATAATTTCATCAGCCATTATTAACCTTTCTTTCTTTAACCTACTCAGTCAGCAAGCGCTGCCCAAGTCTTAGGACCAACAACACCGTCAGCAGCAAGCCCCTCGTCACGCTGGAACTGCTTCACAGCCTTCAACGTCTTCGGACCAAAGTCGCCGTCAACACCAGAATTCTTACGAGGACGAGAAGTCAGCTTGTAACCGTTCTTATCCAGAAGCTTCTGAAGGAACTCAACAACCGGACCCTTATCGCCCTTACGCACAACAGTCTTGAAACAAGCCGCAATGAACTCAAGAACCTGAGCCTGCTCAGACTTCACCGAAGCAGCTCTCGGAACCGTAATGTCACCCTTAACAGGGAACCAATCCATCTTAGAACCGCTAACACGGCACGGCTGATGATGCCACCACTCCGAAGCCACGGTCTTACGAATACCGTACTCTTCAGCAATCTTATTCACCTGCGTGGTAGAGATAGCACCCTTCTTGATAATACGGAAGTCAACAGCATAACCGTAACCATCAAACTTTGGCTGGCTCATATGATACGAACCCTGGAAGCCCGCACGGTTAATACGGTCAGGGTTAGCTGCCAGATTGAAACCGGGCTTACGGCTCTTATAGCCATCATACAGGTACTTCTGCTGCTGATAGGTGCGGACACCAGACACAACAGCAACCTTGCCCGCAATGCGTGGATCAGCGAAGAACGCTTCCAGACGGGCCTTAAACTTCGGGTGAAGGTCCTTCACGTTCACCCTGCTACTTGTAACAGGAATAGTCATTCGATAATCCTTTGCTAGAGAATAACTTTCCTACATAACCTACCAAAACTTGTGTTAGGTGTCAAGCAAGGAAAAAGAAAAACGCCACCTAAACAGGTGGCGCTTCTCTATTAAAGAATATTAAATGTGATAATATTAGGTATTTTCTGTTTCTTTGCTGTCGTCCACAGATGAAATTGAGAACGTCAGCGAATAGGTAGCAGGTGCTCCCGAAGAAGCGTCACCGTCAGGTTCAGTTAAGCCAACCAAAAGTGCTTTCGGATAGACTCGCTCAGAACCCGGAACCGCAAGATCACAGTTAAGCGTAAACACTGTAATATCGTAATACGCCCGACCAACTAGCTGACGAATATCCTGAAGGAGGTTGTGATCAACTGTATCGTCTGTAGCATAGCGGCTAACAGTAATGTCACCAATTTCAGAAGGCGCACACAATACCTCTGGATGGATATTACCGCCATCGTAAATCTTTTCGACAGCAGCGCTAATTTCACCACCACTAACGGTCGTAAAGTAGGTACCTGCTTCACCGCCACCACCATTAATCTGGGGAGCGACAGATGCCACACCCGTCGAGGTGGGAATAAGTGAGGCTACAATCTGCCTCTGAGTTGCTTTAGCCATTAATCATGTCTCCTTAAACTAGAGGATCACTCAGATTGCTCTTAGTGATAACAATATCAATCAAATCAGCGACACCCGAAACCCGGACACCGACCGTAGCTTTAACCAAACCCGTAGCAAGCTGTGAATTTGGGTTATTCGCTGCAGAAACTGAAACCGTATAACCCGGATCAACCTGAGCGCCCTCTACATCGTACGCCGCATACAGGCCATCCTGCAAAGCAACGCCCTTCAAAAAGCCCTTAATGGAAGCACGAATCAGGCCAAACAAGTTACCACGAGAGTCAATCGTTGAGAATACAAAGCTTTCCATACGCTCTTCAATACGAACCGCAATATAGTTCATCGTGTCCTGCTGAGTAATGTAACGCCAATTCGTTTCATCATTAGAAACCGAACGGGCACCATACACTCTAATCGAGTTGTTGACCTTGCGAATAGCGTTAACTCGCGCCTTATCAAGCGTTTCCGCAGTAGCCGGAGTCACATCCTGATACAAATCAACAATGCTCTTAGCTGCTGAAAGTTGACCGGCACCGGCCCGCCAAGGGCCACCAGCCGCCGCAATGCCCTTAGCCCGAGCAGCAGCCGCATAACTCTCTGGTGAAAGATTGATTGTGGCCGTCGTTACAGTAGACTCACCCGTGGCAAGCTCAGCAGCATTCGGTGACGTGACCTTAATGTGCGGCCAATAGAAAGCCATGTGCTTAGCGTTTGCATCAGAGTAGTACGAAGAAGCACTAGTCTTAGCGTTAGCAGACGACTCACCCAGCGTGAACCCACACAGAGCGATACGGTTATTGTTCGCAGCATGAGTACGAAGCGCATTCCAAACCGCTGAACCAGTATATCCCGGAGCCGCAACAGCGCCATCCTTAAGATTCACACTAAAGCAAGTCGTTACATCCGGATCGGAATCAAACGTTCCGTCCAACGCATCCACAATATGATCTGCCGTAACAGCCGAACCATCTAGACCACCAGAAAAGTTCGTGTCAGCAAGCGAATCAGGATCGTTACTAGAAGTCGTATTATCCGCAGCTGTCACAAGATGCTTCACAATAGAAGTATTGATAACATTGACAGCATCATCAACATCTAGAAGATCACGAGTAGACAGAAGAAGTTCACCATCTAGTGAAATCTTAAGCCGGAAATAACCAGAAAGAATGTTGCTATCATCACTGTTGTTCTCAACAGCGACCGAAAGATTATTGCCCCAAGTACCAACATTCTTAGAAGTCAGCGTCATCGTCGCAGACCCACTAGAATCAGTCAAGTCGATCGTAGCAGTCTTTGCCTTAACAAGTACATCGGTATCATCATAGTTGTAAACACGGAAAACATAGCAACGAGAACCGCCCTCATCAAAGAACGTCTTCACGTGGGAATACAGATTCCCCGACTGATAGTTACCGTAGTAGGTTGTGTAGTCGCTGAAACTACGAAGAAGCGTCGGCTCAGTCGTTGATCCACGCTCAGCGGTGCCAACCATAAACACCTGTCCCGCCACATTGTTATTAGTGCCCGCAGGACCGGTACGCACTGTAGTGGTGACATTAACTCCCGGCATAATTGCCTCCATATTCTTGTAGATACAATACTAGTATTGAACTGCCCTGCGGGGTACGCAAAGGGTACGCTCTCAAATATTAGTTTACCACCAAAAATGACGGAACTAATGAAACTTTGTGCCAGATGTCAATATAGCTTTAATCTTTTTTGATGGGACCGAACTTTTCTTCAAGCCGTCTAATAAAGTTCTTCTTTGATTTTTCGACCATTTCATCGAATGACATTTCGGTCTCACGTTCAGCTTTCAACATGTCCCAATACTCGTCACGTTGTTTAAGGCGAGGATTGTACACGCCAGTATATTTTTCAGCAAATTTAGACATAATCAGTTACCTTTACACTTACTGGTATTTTACAACATTTTGAACACATCGGCAAGGCAACCGGCACCTATTTGATGTCATCAATCGAAGCAGCAGGGTCGCTGAGTAAAGAATTCTTTTTGTCAGGCTTGCCCTCCCAAAACTCCGGACGCCGATGCGAATAATCTAACATCCTGGCAATTTTCGGATCCTTCAATACTTCACTGGCCAATCTACCTTTTTTAGGTTTTGTCATTTCTATTCTTACCTTTCTGTATCCAAATCATTAGGAGTCTCACTTGATAAGTAATCAAACAAATCGTTTTCTGAAAGTCTATAACTAGTCCTTCTTGTAGGATGAGAAGATCGGGCAATGTAAGTAGGCGGTTCTGGAATAGTATCTCCAGATATTTGATAAGTTCGCAAAAAATCGTCCCCCAAGATATCAACAGGACGTGAACTCCCTAAAACCACAACTTCAGATTCTTTTCCATAACCAAACGAAAATCCAGTGTTGCTAGAAGAATCATAAGAAGCTATACCAAATATTAATTCAGCGGGAACAACATCATGCAACAACATGTGCTCAGGCAGGTCAAGCTCTTCACCACTCTCTTCAATCTCCGCAATTTCATTTTTAGCGGTACCATATCTATTGCCTGCAAAGTTAAGAGCCATCTCCAAACTCCTAGTCCACGACTGTAGACCACGCACCGAACCTACACCACGAGCAGTTGCAGTACCGTCCCGGCCATCTCCCTTAGCCGTAGGAATAAACAAACCTCGATACAAGTTAACTTCGGTAATATCATTATCTTTCAAATACTGCTGTGTTGCAGCATACTGACCTCTAGCCCAAGCTTCAACAAACGGTGTAAGTAACTCTTGCAGTTTTTGAATACTTTCAACATCAGAAGGTGGCTCTCGGCGTTCATGGACGACAGAAATTCCAAACTCGTCCCCCAAAACGTTCTGAACGATTTCAGACATGAAGTCCCAATGCATGACTTCATCCCTAGATGATGTCCAAGAACGGTTGATTAAGTCCTGTAATTCAGTCATCACTCCCTGCTCTGCCAACGCCAAATCTTTACGTTGAGATGTTTCCTTGCGTTTGTCCAGCAGTTTTTCCAACTGGCGACTTAAGTTCACCCATGGTTGGCGACCACGCAAGTCTTTCACCAGCTCCGCCTTCCAATAGGCGCCAATAGTTTCATTTAGTTCTCGCAAATCTTCACTAGAAGCCTCTACCAATAGCTTACTCACAGATTTTTGATCTTCACGCAAACCATCACCCAAAACAACACTAAGGTTTGCATCGGGTAAATCTGAATTCTGTATCTCAGCCTTATCCAAACGCCCTCTAGCCCACTGTGTAGGAGTATCAGGCCCTGGAGGAAGGCCAAAGTCAGGGTTAGCAGAAACAGATTGAGGAACAAGCGGCTCACCATTAACAAGCAAATACTCCGGAGGAATCCGCTCACTAATCACAACAGTATCCGGCCTCGTACCGTCAAAACTTTCCTCAGGTACAAAATCGTCAACAGCGAAACTGCTAGCAATCCCTTCCAAAACTTCGTTGCGGATCACATCCGGTTCCCTATCCAAACTATCAACAGAAATTACCCCATCCTCAATAGCTCTAGGCAAATCAATCTCTACCACAACATCATAAAAAGCCTCAGCCGCATCAGCAGTCTCCGACGTATACACAGCATCACCAACACCTCTGTTAACAATTCCTCTAGTGTCGCTACGTGGATCCAAACCTTCCGTCCTGATAGTCTCCAAAGCTTCTGCTGTAGTACCGTGGAAGACAACCGTGCGCTTTGCGTCACCTTCACGCCAATCTTGTAAAGCTTGCTCTTCTAACTCAGAAGTATCAATACTGTAAACAAAATCATCAAAGCTTTCAAAAGTTTGAATTTCGGTAGGCCCGTCACCCGAATCGTCTAATGCAAAATAAAGATCTGTCTCCATGTCGTAGAAAATGCGAGAGCCAGAGTCCAGTCTGGTTTCCAAATCTTGTAGACCGAATTGTTCCTGAATGCGTTCAACGCTGGCGGTCAAATCATCAACACCAGTTAGCTCATCCGCACTGCTGAGATTATCTAACTGAGTTACCTCGGCGTCGCTTGATAAGTAATCAAACACCTCATCTTCTGACAATCTAAAAGCACTCTCTCGTCTGTCAATGATAAAGTTACCAGAAGGTTCTCGGTGAAGATCCAAAAAATCGTCTCCCAACATGTTAACACGCCGTGAGCTATCTCCAAGAACAACAACTTCTTGCTCGACAGAAACACCAAACCGGAAAGATTCCTTGTGGGCATCGCTAGCAAACCCAAATATTAACTCAGCAGGCACTACATCATGTAGCAAAACATGCTCAGGCATTGCAAGATCTTCACCGCTATCTTCAATCTTTTTAATTTCATCCTTAGCAGTTTCGTATTTATTACCTAAAAACAGAAGAGCCGTTTCTAACCTGCTAGTCCACGACTGTAGACCACGTGCCCTGGGTACGCCACGATCAGTCGTCGTGCCACGAGGAACTTCGGACGACTTTGACCTCGGAATAAACAAACCTCGATACAAGTTAACTTCTGTAATATCATTTTCTTTCAAATACTGCTGTGTTGCAGAATACTGACTTCTCGCCCAAGCGTCAACAAACGGCGCAAGGGCCTCCTGTAGATTTCGGATACTTTCAAAATCAGAAGGCGACTCTCGTCGTTCATGCTGTATAGAAACTCCAAACTCGTCCCCTAAAACTGTTTGAACACGTTCCGACAAAAAGTCCCAATGAAACACTTCACTTCTTGCTGCTCCCCAATGATGGCCAATAGCGTTCCTTAGCTGTATCGCAAGTTCTTCTTCGGCCTCACGTATACGCTGCTGCTGGTCCGCACTTTCATCAGAAGACGATCTGAAAGCAATCAAATCATCTAATGCCTGTATCACTTTAAATGTTTTCTCGTCACTAAGACTGCCTCGCTCTGCTTCTAGATACAGCGGGCTACCTTCATCTTCCACTGCTTGCCGTAAAGCTTCCTGCAACGGCACAAGATCCTCTTCAGTAGCCGCCTCAGCTACAACACGATTCAAAGATTTTTGATCCTCCCGCAGGCCCTCACCATCCAGCGCACTAATATTCGTGGGAGGCTGAGTGAAACCGTCTAGTCTGTCAGCATTAGACAAGCGCTCCCTGTCCCATTCTGTAGGCGAATCAGGCCCTGGAGGAAGACCAAAGTTGGGGTCAATGTCATCACTCGAACGGGCCATAAACGAAACCACTTCATCCCCAGCATCATCCAAATCATCAATCGTAGCAGCAGCATCAGCAACTACTGCGTCGATAGACTGTCCGGCTCGTTCTGCTGCAAGCTGTGCTTTGATGGCAGCAACTTCACTCTCAGGCGTAAGATCCGTAGGCACAGCAGGAGCGTACGGCGCTGGATCAAATTCTCTTTTACCGTCAGTAGCCGTAAGAATTTCTTCTGTTGTAAAGGCTCCGAAAATCTGAGCTTCGATATAATCATGCTCAAACACAGGCGCTACGTCACCCATAAAAACCCCAGTAGTTTCTTCAGAAACTTTCGACCTGTTTAACGATCTTGAATCATAACCCAAAATGGCTCGCGCTAAAAGAGCTTCACCACGATCTCGACTTTTACTAGGGTTCCTTTCCGCCCTTGCCGCCATATCTAGCAACTGTTGATCGGTCATATTGCGGCTGTAGTGAACGGGCCTACCGGCACCATTAACAGTATCTCCTTGTGTAAATGTAGAACGATGCATGACCTTGGGATCTATCAGAATGACTCCATCACCGTAACCAGGCAGCCTTAGACTCTTAAGCTCTTTATTGACCGCCTCTTTTCTAAATTTTGCATCTATAGCGTTTAGTCCAAACCGTTCTACAACTTTTTTATGAATAGCATCTGCAACAATTCTCTTAGCTTCATCATCCGGCAAATCGGCGGAGCGCGTCACGCCAGGGTACAAGTCATTCGTGACTTCCAACGCTATTTCTAAGACTTCATCCCTAATTTCCTCACTATAACCCCAACGGATACCGGTTGTACCATCAGGGAGCGTTTCTACTCTAGCACCGTATTCCTCCAAAGCTTTTTCACGTGCAGCACGTCGTTGCGCCCCAGACACCACAAAACCGTAAGCAGGACTCAAACTGCCGGGAGTATCCTCATGTAAGCCCCAGAGCGCCCGTTCAGTGTCGTAACGGGCGTATCCGTCACCGCCTTCACTTCTGTTTTTGGGAGCTTCCCGAACGGACAAAAACCTACCAGACTCCATAACCTCGTCAAGGAAGCCGGTATTAACAGCCATAGTTGTGTCAGGATCATCAAAAATATCACGCATAAAATCAATCAGAAGTTGTTTAGCTTCCTCTGGGGAAGTGGCCTCAATTCGCTCCAATAATTCCCGCTTTTTAGCGCTTTGTTTGACACGATCCGGATCTTGAGGTAAAGCATCCGCCTCTGCCAGAGACTTTCTGAGCTTGGATGCCATACCATCCATGATGTCTTTAATCTCAGCAGTGTCTACAGGCTTAGAGACATGACGGGTAGCCATGTAACCGCCTGGTTTAGCCGCCTCATACCTAGCCCGTGCCTCATCCGCAGACAAACTACCAACAACCCCAATATCAAAACCATACGTGGCAAGCTCTTCCAAAATACGAGCATTATTCGCCATGATCGGATCATCAGCTATAGCGGCATCTAACTCGTCAGCATCAGCAAACCCCAAGTTTCGGGCAATATCGTCACGAGTCACCGGATCAGGAACATATGCACCATCCACCCCATCATACAAGCCGCGCCTAACAGGAATAGCGCCCACACGAAGACTCTCAACAGTGTCATCAATATCATCAACCGAAGCCGAAACATCAGACGCAACGTCACGCACCGCACTATCTAAACCAGCCTGCGCCGCCCCCACAGCATCATCAATATCAGACAACGACGCAGCAGCGTCAGCAAACGCAGCACGCAAAACATCCCCAGACCCGTCAGAACCCTCATAAATTCTCGAAAAAGCCGGAGTCATACCATCAATCAAAATCTCAGAATTCGGGAACGGAATACCCTTCGCATCCAAACGAGCCAACTCGGCATAAACCTCAGAAATAAGCCGCCAACGCTCCTCCTTCAACGCCACATCAGGATCAACAGAATCAACAGGCTTCTTAACCCGTGCAGCATACAACTTAACCAGCTTGCTACGAACAGCCTCATCCCGATCAGTACCAGTCACACCCAACAACTCGCCCAAATAAGCGAACTCGTGTAGCCGCAAATCAGCCTTATCCACACCCTCAAAATACTCCAACAAGAACGGCATACTCGTTGTAAGCCACTCATCAAACGCCGCAGCCATCTCCGGAGAAGACAACAACGAAGCCGCAGCCTGAGGATCCTTACTGGCCTTAGCCAAAAGGAAATCAACCCTATGGAAACCCTCGTGAATAATAATGTCATCTACCCACGCCTGCGAAGGACGGAAAAACGCATCAAACTCTTCAGGAGAAGTAGCACCAGCCTTAGCAAGACGGGTAGCTAAATCTTTCTGATTAATGTTGAACGACGCATCTTTCCAATCCAAAGCAGCCGGATGAATATAGATCACGCCGCCCCGCCCATGAACATACATACCGCCACCGTAAGGTGCATCGAAAGAAACAATAACTGTCTCAGGACGAACTTCAGGACTTAACTTGTCTGTAGCGGCATGAATTTGCGCAACAATACTTGGATGATCTACCCGCAGATAAGACGGCCAACCGTCGGAAGAACTAGTGTGCGGAACGACAGCTATGTCTTTACCTTTATCAAGACGACCGATTCCTCGAAGCAGAGTTTCAATCTCCTTCTTTGCAAAAGCGATAGCGTCAGGATCAGCATCCGGGTCGGCTTCTAATAGGAGTAGCACCTCACGTCGAGATTTTAAGTCGGCTCTCAGTTCCATTATTGTAATCGTGGAGACAAACTTTCCAGGCAGCTCTCCTGCCCGAGCAGTTAAGAACTTTGCGGTGCCTCCTGTTTCTGGAAGGTCTGTTCCGGTAGCGGCGGCTGCACGGTTTAAAGCTGATCTGGTTGTTTGTTCAATGTTTTCTTCAACGAATGCGGATGTTGGCAGGAATTGTCCGGAGTAGCTTTCTATTTGTTGCTGAACTTCAGCGGGTATAGCTACGTCTAGGATGTCTCGTAAACCTTCTGATGCTGATTCGATTTCGCTGGTGTGAAAACCGCCGAACGTCATGGTTTCTATGTATGCAGCAGAGTAGGGGAATCCCATAGCAAACTCAGATACTTTTGTGTGACCGTGCAAGAAACGAGCACCGACTGCAATCTCTTTGTCAATATCGCCTTCATCCCATGCTTCATTTATCTCACGGTCCATAGCACGGTGGCGACCTAAAATGGCAGGATCAAGTCCCAAAGCAGCAGCTACAAAAAAGTTACCAAGAGTATGTTTTGTTGGCCCTAGGTGCCCGCCATCACCACCACCTGTTGATAACTCCTTAGTAAATGTGCCACGTCCAAATAGCGCATTCCGAAGCTGCTGATCAGACAAAGGAGAGCCATCAGGATTCTGCATGAGAGATGTCATCGCAAACTCATTAAAACTGTCTCCTTCTGTAAAACGGCTTTTAGCTTTTACAGAAGGCTTCAAAACGACAAGTTCTTCAGCGTACGCCTCAATACCTACTGATGCTTGCGAAATCCGAACGTTTTCAAAAAACGCATGTTGCTCAGGAGTTGCATTAGCAGGATCGTAAGGTACACCAAATTCTTCGACATATTTCTCTTCAGCCTCACGTCGGGCCGCTCTCATTCTAGCCCCAGGAATTAGAAACCCGGAAGATGGGGCAAGGTCAGCTCGTGTGTCTTCATCGGCAGGCATTTGAAGCATACCTGTTTCATAAACAACCCGAGCAGCATCGTAATCGTCGCTACGAGAAGCTGAAAGCTTTGAGTGTGTAGTAAGATACCGCCCCTGTCTTTTTAACGCCGGAGCATCCTTAGGGTCTATCATGACGCCAATACGAGTATCGGGATCTTCCAGAACTTGTCGAGCGTAATTTAAAACAAGAGTTTCAACTTCTTCAGGACTCATGGCTTCGATAGCTCTTACCCGTTCAGTAATTATAGCCCTAGCTTCTTCAGAAAATGCCTTTGGCAGAAACTTATCAGCCTCTGCAATAAACTCTCTAGTTAAACGGGCCACATCTTCAGAAGTAACATCTTTCGGAATTTGCTGACCAACACCAAATCTACTATTATCTCTTTTCAAATAGACTTGCCTACCAGCACGGGTGAGTCTAGTTATTTTATATGCGGCTTCTCCGATCTCCGTATCTAAATCACGGACAGTATCGTCATAAAAATCATAGCCATACCTTGCGGCTGTTTCCATTCTGTCTAAATGTAAGGCAAGCGCCTGATCGGTCTGAGCAGCCTCCCTAGCTTCTTCCCAACTAGAAAAACCAACTCGTTGCGCCAACTCTGTTCGTGTCACATATTTAGGAGGATCTGTCAACAGCTTCCTCCGATAATTTACCTCCAGCCGCAACTGAACCGTTTCCCTATGAGTTGACTCATTTTTATTAGCCAGCTGAGCAGCGTAAAAAAACAACTGCTTTAAATCCTCAGGAGGTTTTTGGTCACCTATAAACTTATCTATAAACTTAGTGTTACGAACAAGTTCGGCAACTGCCTCAAGAACCTCTTCAGGAACGTCATCTGGAGAATCATACAAATTATTAACAATACCGCCCTCGTCCGGAAACGAAAAACCAGTTATTGCTGCAAGTTTATCAGCAAACGCCTCACGCTCAAGAACCTCAGCAAGCATCTCCTCATACTCACGCCTATCACGAGAAGAAATAGTATCAATTTTTAATTCATTATCAAGCCTGCTACCCCCAAGATCAAATTTACTTCTCGTAGCATATATTCTCTCTCCACGAGACTTGTAATAATCTGGATGATCCGCCGTATTCTGGCGACGGATTCTAAGAATCTCCTCCACATCTTCCGCAACCAAAACATCAATAGAAGAAGACTCAGGAACATCAGCAACCTCAACGACCTCATCTAAAGCTTTATCTACTGCTTCGACCTGTGCAACAATCTGATCCACCCTCTCTTCCTGCACCTCAGCCTCGACCGCCTCCTCCATAGAAGGAACAATACGCTCCTCCTCATAACGACGTTCATTATCACGCTTTTTACGGCCCCACCGATCACGAACCCTTAATATAGAACGCTTAGCTGCCGCATCCTCATCAGCAGAAATACTCGGAGGCCGAACCTGTTCCTCAGGCGGAATCCGCGGCGGAGGAGGCGGCGGTTCCTGCACAACCGGCCTATCTCTGGGAATGTTCTCAAATGGATCAGAAGGAACTTCACGAGGCGGAGGCGGCTTCGGAGGAGAATCCAACGTACCACGAGACTCACCCAAAGTGGGTCGTGGAGGAGGCGGAGGCGCTGAAGGGCGCGCAGCTTCCGCAATAGAAGTAGGACGAGGAGGCGGAGGAGCTACACCAACAGTACCCTCAGATTCCCGCAGTGTCGGTTTCGGACGAGGAGGAGGTGGTGCAATCGTACCAACCCGATCACCAATAGTGCCAGCCCGATCACCAATCACGCCAGCCTGTGCCCCAACAGACGACGAATCAAACCTAAAACCATCACCCGGTTCATACACGCGCCCATTATAAACAATACGAACATCACTACGAAGAGGCGCTCTACCAGTCTGATCCCAAACACGGCCCGTCAAATAAATAATATCAGCACCCTTAGGGCGCTCCCAAATCGTGCCCTCCTGCACAATCTGGTCAAGGTCAGCGTCACGAGGCGCCGGATTAAAAGGTACAACCCTAGGTGCTCTAGCCATAATCTCTATTATACCCCCACGCCACAGCCACAGCCACAAACACTAAGCAGACGGCGTGACCTCTAACGAACTCGCAGAATACGCACCAGTACCGCCATCATTCAACGCAGCAACACGGAACTTGTAACCCGTACCATTCGTCAAACCAGTCACCCGGTAGAAACCATCCACCGAACCTGTATCGGCAACAACAGTAGACCACGTATCGCCATCATCAGTGCTCTGCTGAATCTTATAACCAGAAATATCGTAGACACCGCCATTCCACGTGGACTCAACCCAAGATAACGTAGCTTCAGTATCGCCCGCCACAGCCACAACATTCAAAGGAGCGTTCGGGGTCACAGCAATACGGCTCAAAGTATGATCGGTGCTCTGAACTGTTCCCAAAGCATCATGCGTAATCGTTTCTTCCAAAGCAAGCTCATAACTGATAAAAGCGCCCGCAAGCAAACGTTCGCCCTTAATCAAAGACAATTCAGAAAACTGTTCCTCCATAGACGCTTCATCTATCTTGGGAGAGCACGGAACTGTAGAATCGTATGCGGACAACGAAGGACCGTCCATCAAAGCTTCACGAACAACCGTCGTTAAGTTATCTCGCTGGTCCGTAACGATTTGAGGACCAGCATCTCTAACCCAAACATAGGTACGCATCTCATACGTCACTCGAATGTCAGGGTCAGACGCAGAAGTATACCCCTGCCGTTCAATAGCCTGCGTGCTCATCACAACAGTAATAATTGTGGGCCAACGATCCAACTGGAATGGTTCGTGGCTAGCATACAACCTAGGTTCAGGCAGTTGACTTGCGCTCAGGTTCCAATGGTTCCTGTAGGCAACCAGCCTAGAAGGTAAATCTGCTGCTAAATAATTTGAAACGAACTGCTTCGCCATCCGGCTACCGCTCATCATAATACATAACCTCTTTAACGATCTCTAGTTAACTTACCGCCATCAATGTAGCTTGCTTCATCGAAAGATGTTTTGAGCCACCCGATAGGAACACTTCCTCGCAAACCAGACTTTTTAACAAATGTGTAAACCTGCCCAGGACGCTTATATCCGTATATTATTCTTTCCATAGCTAAAGCACCAACTGTAAGTTTAAGGGACTTAGGATACATGTGAGTAATAACACCTACTGGCCCTACGAAGTCAAATGGAATAAGTACACGCTGCGGAACACCGTCACCAAACTGGTGGTACTTGGCGTATTCAATATCTGTACCAAACTGCATGCGGAACCTACCAGAACGTCTAACCGCCCCCCGAGAATTGTCTTTTGTTAAAGAATCCCGCAACGCACCAGTTCGAACCAAAACCCCTTTCCTACCATAACCCTCAGATGTTTTCCAAGCAACCGTTCTAGGCTCTAGAGGCTTCCACGTCCCATACGCATTCGTTTTAAACCGGTTACGCATATCGGCTTGAAGCTTTTTCTGAGTCCACTGAAAAACATTATTAAAACCAGCAGCACCCCTACGCTTCATCGCAGTCAAGTGCTTAAGCGTAGAATAAGGTCTTACCTTAACCTTTACTTTTTTAATCATCCTAGGCAACCCTTACACGACGATACTTCCGAAGAGTAAACAACTCCCTATCAGAAAAACCAGTCTCCAACGGCGCAACATTCCTCGTCGTCAAATCCTTCAAACCAACTACATCATCATGCATATTCTGCATCTCACGAGTAGCCGCACGCAACATCAAAATCTTAAACGCTTTAATATTCGGGCCATCCAAACCCGCCGTATACGTCACCTCAATACGATCATTCGCAAAAGCATTAAACAAATCGATACCATAATCCCGAGTCACAAAATCACGCTCCGCAACCTGAGCCGTCGCCGTAGCAGACGCAGAAGCAGGCGTAATCGAAACAGAAGACACCGAAACAACCGGACTATTATCCAAATACAACGTATACATAGGCGTATAAATAATGCCAGGAGAAGTCAACGTGGAAGCAGGATCAGTAGTGTAATTGTAATAGTACTGCTGGTTTACAACACCCCTACCCACATCAGGAACACGATACGTTTCCGTAAACTCTGTCTGCTCAACAGGGCGACGCAAATACGCCTCTAACTCAGACTGCAAGCCTTCAATAATAAACTCGGCGGCGTCTTCCTGAGTGTTTGTGAGCGTAATGTCCATGTAGGTGGTAATATCAGAGACTGTAATAAGAGCCATTGTTACCTACCCCCTCTAGAACGGCTCGCCCGTATTTTTACGAGCAG
>Ga0208767_1000364_pt1 | contig 35868 bp, 67 predicted proteins | sample VirMetDEL_Mar_21_FD_184514 | JGI IMG/M metagenome (GOLD analysis project Ga0208767, IMG submission 184514) | Aqueous microbial communities from the Delaware River and Bay under freshwater to marine salinity gradient to study organic matter... | ecosystem: Environmental > Aquatic > Marine >... | reverse complement strand
CCTGTTCCAGTTCCAGTAGTTCCTGTTCCAGTTCCAGTAGTTCCTGTTCCAGTTCCAGTAGTTCCTGTTCCAGTTCCAGTAGTTCCTGTTCCAGTTCCATCACTGTTGCTCTTAGGTACTCTACCAATAACAGCTCTTCCAAATGCACCGCTTCCTTTACCGCAGGCATCTACAAAACGGACAATAGGTGGGTTTGAATAACCACCACCAGTGCTTATAATATCAACGCCCAAAATTTGTCCGGATGCACTTATAATGGCATTACCAGATGCTCCTGAACCTCCACCACCAAAAAATTCTACTGTTGGTGGACCACAAAGAATTGCGTTTATATTACATGGATTATTAAATACGTCATCAAAATCCAAATCAAAATCAAAATTATCGGGGTCAACAGACTGTTGAACTCCTCCCGCAAATGATTTAACTTTGTTTATAAGTCCACCAATGTCAAGATTTAATCCTGGTCCTGGTCCATCATAGATACTCCACTCCTTAACTTTTGAACAACTTGGAGGGTCATCACATTTAATAAAACTCAAAATTCCTATAACGATATCAAAAATATCACCAACCAAATCAACTGCACCAAGAATTGCATTGACTGGCCCCATAATTGCTTTAATTGCAGAGTTAAGTAATCCACTTAACTTACCAATGATTCCACCTAGAATATTCTCTGCTGCACAAAGAGGAACATTAATATACTTATTAACTGCAGACAATAAGAACTTAGTAATTACTGATATTAATTGACCAATAATCTTTCTGAACAGACAAGTAATTAACTCATTCGCAGTTTCAATTGCAACCTTTGCCTTAGGTCTGGAATTTGGAAAAAGAAGGTAATAGAAATTCTTTGCACCTTTTTCAACGTTTTCTTTTACTTTCTTCTGTACTTCAAGTACAAGATTTTTTATTGCTGCAGTTACATCTGCTGCAACCTTTCCAACTTTATATGCAACATATTCTTCTACTCCAAATTTTTGACCGTTTTCACTAATAATTTCATTAGTAATTGAGTATCTCCAATCATATATTTCTTTCTTCTTTTTCTCAATATCAAGGATAAGATTTTGTATCTTTAATTGAATTCCTGAAAAATTAATTAAATCACAACTATACGGAGATGCTATAGGAGATGCAGCTCTTTGGTCTTCTGCTGCTCTTTGGTCTGCTGCATTGTTGGCCTTATCGGTAGAATTTGAAAGTGCTTCTCCAATATATTGCCTAGACCTTGGAGAACCTCCTGGAGGAATAGAATACTTCGCTACTCTTGCTGTACCTGTACTACTTGTATATCCCGAAAGAGTATCAAAACCATTCTGCTGTACTCTTTTTAATACTGTCTGGTCATTATTACCAATACAACCAAGAATTATAGGTTCATTTCCATCAGTGCCATCTTTGTAAAAACCAATAACAACTGAACCCTGTCTCAGGTTTGATGTTTGATAACTTGCTGCATGGCCTGTTCCACCAGTGACGGGATATACTACCTCACACAATTCTAACTTATCATCACTAAGTTTTTCTCTTACCCCAGTATGTTTTCCTACAATTCTAACTTTATATCTTGCTCCCCATCCTGGAAGTTGATCTAGAGTATTCCATTTCTCCGCAATCTCATTGTCTTTCCAAGACTCATCAGATACAATAATCCCAGTCCACCAATAGAGTCCTGCTGATCCAATTTGTTCCGGGTTAAAATTTCCTTGAGTCATCTTTTAAATGGTTTCCTTCCGTAAGAATCTCTAACAAGAGTAAACTGAGTCCAACAACCCTCTCTGGCATCAACTTGTTGTGCTAAATTGGCTATCATATATATCCCACTATTTTTACCACTCACTGCTTGAGTTTTTCCTGGAGACTGTTCTGGAAAATCGCAGAATATAATATCACCAACTCTATGAGAAAAATCTCCAGCAATTTTTGCAGTCAATATAATGGTAAACAATTGATTATAGCGACTTGCTGCCTGTGCAACAATCTCATCTACATTATAGTCTTTCTCTTTTGATTTATCTTTATCTAAATTTTGCTTTACACCAATTGGTTGCATCTTACCAATAATTCTTGTTGGTTTATCAAACATTTCTTCAGGTAAACATGGTAAGTTGTTGCCTGCAAGATTAATTCCCTTTTCTCCTTCTTTTTGAGAACCTATATTCTTTTCTTTATATTCATTATCATAAAAATTGTATGTCTTAACTTGAGAACCATATGCACCTATGCTCATTTTTTGTTGAACATCAATATTAATAATGGGCATATACTCAAGAATCTTTCCATCATATTCATCTGGAAGTTCTGTAGTGTTTGTGAAAACATATTTTTTATATTGCATTCTTTCAGAATCTAACAATGATTCAATGGACTTAAATTTAAACCCATCATAATTTTCATAAAAGAAAAATCCTGCAGATTTACTTGTCCCATCTTTTGGTACTGACCTTTTACCTAACCAAGTACATTTATAGAATGGTTTCTCGACATGGCCATTAAATGAATATACATTATCTGTTTCTTCAATATCAACATCTTTCTCTGTTCTCAGATATTGTTTAAGAATATTTTCTACTGAGACTGATATTTTACCATCGAAAGGTCCATCAACTCTTGTTTCCACAAGTTCATTCATAAAAAATTCTTTTGTTACCAAATCAATTACAAACACCATCTTCTGAGTATCTTCAAGTTTGTTTCTAATTTTTGCAACATAAAGACACTTCTCATCAATGAATTCCAATTTGTTTTTGTATCCGTCTTCCATTACAAGTTCTACTCTTTCACCGCCACACATATCCAGACCATCAATCAGGCCAAGATATTTTTGATTCTGCGAATCTCCAACAGCATATCCAATGTCTGCAATTGTTACTGTAGCAGATACTTGATTCTCCAATATACTTTCATTGTATTGTAGGTTCAAAAAATATCCTTCACCTGTTGTCAAGTCAACAGAATTCTTTCCATCATTGGAATATATTTTAAATTTTCCTATGTTATATTGCCTTGCAACCTGATTCTCTAATCCCATTATCCTACAGATAGTGCTGCTATATTATTATCTATGTTAGAACTGGAAGAGTCTGCTACAAATCCACCACCTCCTCTTCCACCCATTGGAACTGGTTTTTCTACAATTACTCTCTGCACCATAATAGTATTGCCACTCATAGATGGATTATAATAACTTGTATAATTTTTTAACAATGAAAGGGACTCTGTATAGTTTGCTTTATTAAGAGCACTTAACAGTCCAGGATACTTGTCTTCCAGTGCATCTGTGGTATCAGCATCAAATACAAATTCATTTCCTCTTTCACCAAGAATTGCCTTTGTTAATCCTCTAACCCATCCTCCAGATTTATATGCAACGTGAACATGGTTCCAGTGTGCTGAAGGTTCATTTCCTTCATGTGCAAACTCTTCTCTTTTTGTAATACCTTTAGATTTTTCCCATTCATTGATTGCAGCAATAATTTTTGTCTGGTCATCAATACCACTATATCCTCGACTTCTCCAATAGTTTGGACCCCATCCACCAATATCAATTGCCCTTGCACCTTGAGAACGATAGTGTAAGGAATTTACTCTATGACCACTTTCTGGTTTCCAAGCAGGATGCTCTGGATGTTGCCATACACCATCTCCGAAACCACCAAGTCCCTTACTGTCCAAATATCTTCCAAGTTCACCAGCAAGTTTACTACCTTCACTTGGAGGTACACCACTTCCTCCAGTTGTTCCACCAAGACTGTTAGTATTGGTACTGTTAACATTAGCACCAGATTCGGAATAAGAGATTCCAGAAATATCATCTCTTGTTCCTGTGACATCAGCAAATCTAGACATCAAATCTTTTAGTTTTGCTGAGTATGCAGGATCAGTAGCATATCCTTCAGAACGAAGCATATCTGCTGCATCTTGTGCACTACCAGCATTGTTAACTCCACGATAACCACGATAGTCTTTGTACCATTGAGTTACAAGATGATTGACTGCATCTTGTGGAGTATCAAAGTTCTTAAATCTTGCTGCAGTCTGAACAGTTTTTCCTCCATAAACTTCTTGAGTTGATGAGAGTGTTGCAGCCTCACTTGACGTTGCCTTAATTCCAAAGAAATTATTTTTTGCAGCAAGACTTTGACCCCAACCAGATTCCAGTGCAAACTGTGCAGCCACAAGTTGCGGATACTTTGCACCTGCTGCTTCTGCCATTGCATAAAATGCTTTCCACTTTTCTATTTGAGAACCAGTGATTACTCCGGAAGACTTTCTTGATTGTGGAGTTTCTGGTTTTCTTCCGGGTTTTATTTTATCTTGGTCCTTTGTTCTGTCTTCTTTTAGAGTGACTGGTTTTTTATTCTTAAAGAATGCATCATATAACCACTTTCCTGCCATATCTCCAGCAAGACCGCCAAGAGCACCACCAATAATACCTCCAACAACAGGTGCAAAAACATTCCCGACAGCACCAACAAGAGCACCAACGATAGTAGAACCAATAGCGGCAAAAGCAGCTCTGCCCAGAGGTTCCTTAAAGACAAAATAATTTAATGCAAAATCAATTAAACCCCCAATGACTGGAATTCTTTTTACAAATGGAGTTATAAACCTTTTGGTTAACTTTAATGCTTGCTTAGAACCACTTCTACCTAATGTTTTTGCTACAGCACCTCTAGCAACTTTTGTTAATCCACTTCTCTGAGCAGACTTTGGAAGATTTTTTAAATTTTCTTTTCCAAATCTTTCAATGAATTTATCTCTACCATACTTCTTAAAGTATCTTCTCTGTGCACTATTAGTTACTCTTCTCCCTTTAGTATCAAATCCTCTTCTTTGAACTCCTCCCCCCTTTCCACGACCGCCACCAAAATCAGTTCCACCACTTGCAGCAATAGCTGCAATGATTGCAATGTTTGCAAATCTATTAAATTGCTTGCTGAATTCATCAAACTTTTTCTCTGCATCCTCACCACCAATTTTCTTTGTCAGTTCTCTAACTTTATCATATGCATTATATCCAAGTTCAATAAAAGAAACAGTAGCATTTAAAATTTTTCCAGAGAAACTGATAAGAAAATTTGAGACTGGGCCTATAACCTTTCCAATTTCTAATAGTTTAGGAAGATACTGTCCAAAATTATTAAGAAAGTTTCCAAGAAGACTATAGAAAATAAAATTGCCAATCTTATCTAAGAAACTAAGTTCAGGTAAAGATGGAAATTTAGAACCTTCTTTTTTCTTTTTCTTTTTTCCTTCTAATGCTCTTTCCTTTTTATCTCTACTTTCATTCTCTAAGGATTTTCTTTTTCTCTCCTGCTGATTCTTTACAAATTCACTTCTCTTACCAAGAATTTTATCTATCTTAATTGTACTCTTTTTAATCTTAATGACTTCAAATAATATAGATTTCTTTGCAATCCTTGGTGCTTGTTCTTCAGTTTCTCCTGGTTTTATATCAGAAGCCTTTATGATGGCAGAAGATTTTGGTTGTAAATTTGTTATCGGCACAAGAAATTTTTGGTTGTCCAAAGAATTTCCTGAGGACTTTGATGGTGGTAGTAGTTTTTCGGAATCTATTACTGCCATTTTATACTATCCCGTATATTCCTGCGTTTATAGATGCTTTATCACTAAAAGGACTTCCAATAAATTCTGGAATTTTTGTTCCATCATTCACACCCATTTGTTGGGATGGTAATGATTGTACTATATCTGGCAAAGGAATGAATGAAGAACTGGAACCACTGGGAAGTGGTCCAGGAATCATCATATTAATTTTTGAATCAGATGCTAATTGCAATCGAGAGTAATTTTCATTTGGATAATAATTTACTGGATAACTATTCGATTTCACAATATTCTGAGAAATCATTCTTGAATTATTGGAGTTTGTCTCAAAACTTTTATTTGAATAATTATTTTCAGAGTTTTGAGAAATAATTTTAGAGTTATTATTAGAGTTATTAGAGTTTGTCTCAGAACTTTTATTTAAATAATTGCTCTGAGAAATTATTCTTGAATTCTTAGAGTTATTAGAGTTTGTCTCAAAACTTTTATTTAAATAATTGCTCTGAGAAATTATTCTTGAATTCTTAGAGTTATTAGAGTTATTAGAGTTTGTCTCAAAACTTTTATTTAAATAATTATTCTGAGAAATCATTCTTGAATTCTTAGAGTTATTAGAGTTTGTCTCAGAACTTTTATTTGAATAATTATTTTCAGAGTTTTGAGAAATAATTTTAGAGTTATTATTAGAGTTATTAGAGTTTGTCTCAAAACTTTTATTTAAATAATTATTCTGAGAAATCATTCTTGAATTGTTAAAGTTATTAGAGTTTGTCTCAGAACTTTTATTTGAATAATTATTTTCGGAATTTCCAACAGAAATATTATTATAAAATTTTTGAGCTTTATTCAATGCAGATTTTACACTACCAGTTTTCTTTTCTGAGGTCTCGCTGAAAGGTCGTTTGCTTCTTGGAAAATTGTCAGAAGGTAAATTAAAACTAGATTTTATATCACCAGTCTTCTTTTTACCAACCATTCCACCACCAGCAGCAAATTGTATATTATTAATCGTAGATGGTTTGTTAGTTCCTCCACCCATCTCATTCATACCTAAGAAAGTATCTGCACCAAAGGCATCAACTGCTCGTTTGGAGATTACAATTTCTCCTGGAGTTGCTGCAACTAACTGCGTATCAGAACCAGCACCAGATATTTTCAATCCCGAACCAGAATTAATTACTCCACCACCATCAAATCTAATATCTTTTGCTGATATTTTATTTTCTGAAACTTCTCCACCACCTTTAAATCCATAAGATTTTGTCCGTCCAGTTTCAAGTTGATTGATTTGCTCATCAATTTCAGAACCAACACCTTGAAGTTTTTCCAAGAAACCTAGATTTTCCTTTTGCTTTTTCAGTGCTTCTATCTTTTCTTCTTTACTACCAGGAGCTGCTTCAGTTTTTCTTTCTTCTGCATCAACAGTCTCTGGGAATAGTTTAGGTACAACTGCACCTGCAGCAAACAATCCTGCTCCAGCAAGTGCAGCAGCAACAGCAGGATTTTTCTTTGCAAAACTTAGAAGTTTTGGAATAGCAAATTTAGTAAGTCTAAGAGTAAGTTTTAAAACAGTTCCAATGAATGCTCTAATAAATCTACCAAATGGATTTGTGAATAGGAATAGTGCTCCCAGAATTGCAGGCCACCAATCCTTCAAAAATCTTACAATAGTATCTACTTTCTTTTTATTTTTTTCGTCAGAGAACCAATCTATAAATGAACGGAATGCTCTTCCTAAAATACTATATGCAAGAAATCTGAATATAGAATTCAAAACTCCTTGTATTGGAGAAAAAACTTTTGCAATGGCACCTAATGCTCCACCTTTTTTCTGCTTTTTCTTTTCTAATTCAGATTCTCTTCTATTTCTTTTTGCAATCTGCTCTCTTTTTCTCTCAAGTTCTGCAGTGTCTTTTTCTAACTTAACTTGGCCCTTTAATTTATCAAGAATACTCTCTACAGTTTCTCTAATTGTAATAATATTTTCTAATAATCTATCAGTTTTTTCTTTTGACTCTTCACCAGAAACCTCTGCTTCAGGAATAATAGAGAGATAGTATTGTTGCTTTTTTTCTTTTGTAATCGCATCAGATGAACCAAAATCATCAGCAGTTATCTTTTTCTTCTTTAACTTAAATCTACCAACCTTTTTTCTTACTCTTTTTAATTCCTCTTGCAGTAACATCACCTCATCTGTTGGGATGTCCTTTGTGCCTATTACACTATACTTTATATTTGCTTCTTTTAAAAGAGTCTTATATGTATCATAGTCAATATCAAAAGTATCTTCTAGACCTAAAAGTCTTAATATCCTTTCATCAATTTCTTCCTCAACTAAATCATCTTCTCGTGTTCCTTCATAGAGGGCAAGAGCTCTTTCTCTCTTACCCTCATCTCGAATACTGTTTAATAGATCATCTAAGTCGGGGGAAAAAGTTTTTATTTTATTTTCTGGTGGACTACTATCTGGTTGTTGCTCACTTTCATTCTCTTCCACCATAGAAAGTGCCATATCAAGAAGGTCATTGGACTTTCCCATAGCAATTTTATTGTCAACATCATTTTGCTCAGACTCACTCATACTATTATAGTATGAAGACAATATTTTTATCTGAGCATCTGTCAATTTTGCAGCAAGATCTTTACCAAGTTTGAACTCGTATGCTTTCCTTAATCTGTCAATTTTAGTTGGCATTCTGGGTTTGCTGCTTTTGTTTTTCTTCTTCCAGATGATTTTTTAATAAAGTAACATAGATGTCCCGTTCCCAGGGAATCAAATTTTCAATCTCTGTCAAAGAGTATTTATGGTACTGAAGGAGGGCAAAATTTAACATATAGTAATTTTCAAGATCCATATGGATCATTGCTATACGAAAAAAGATGATAACCCTTCAAGAACAACTTCACTTTCAACTTTGGTATTTGGATTGGTTACCTTAATATTATGAGCTAACTTTGGCATAGTCTCAAAAAACTTCTCAATCTTTTTAAATTGAGACGAATTCATTTGATCTAAAAACTCATTGACTTCTTTTTTAGTTACATCACTAGTTGACCAAACTTCATCTGCTGTACAAATTTTATCAATACAAGATGCAATCAAATCAAATGCCTGGTCCATATCATTGGTTGCATTCAAATCAAAATTGTTCTTAATAAATTGCTCAAGTGATGGGTATCTCATTTGAAGAACAATGTCATCATCAATCTTAATGTTTGAATCATGGCCATCATACTTTTGTACCACAATCTCATCGACTAAAATCTTAACTGGTACTGTTGTTTGACCATCATCTGGACAAATAATATTAACTTCAATCTCTTCCCCTACAGACTTTCCTCTGATATTGAGAAACAGATATTCAATATCAAAAGTTGGTAAAGTTTCTACTTTAACTCCTCTTGTTTGAATGCAACTCTTAATGACTGTTTTAATTGCTTCTGTAATTTGCTTAGGATCTTCACTCTCAAGTGCAAGTACAAGCAACTTTTCTTCTCTAACTAAAAATGGCCTATACTTAATTTCTTTCCCTGTCGATGGTAGTGTCAAGAAATAAGTGGGCGTCGAAATCTTTGGTAATGGCATACTTTATGAATTATAAATTCAGGTTACTATATTTATCCTCCAAATGGATTATTGATTAGATTTTGGGCAGTAGAATTAAGTCTTCCATTATCAACATCAAAATTTCCTTCAATAATACCTCTATCAAGAACATAGCGACTGTAATTAAATGATACGGTGCACTTTAAAAGTTGAGAGGAGTCATAAGAGACTGGCATTGAATTAATGCTTATTGGAAATGCATTAATAAATTGATAAGTCAAATTTCTTCCAGAATAATCTCTTTCAAATTTAGTTATTGAAAGATTTGAACTCTTATAGTCCTGTGGAAAATTTATTCTATAACTGTAAGTATCCGATCTTTGGCCTTCTATATTGTTTTCGCCAACAATGAAAGACAACCAGTTCTCAAAGTAATCAATGATATAATGATTTTTATCTACATAAAAAGTAAAGTCTGCATTCTGATCATATTGTCTTCTGTATGCGTGTCTCTCAGAGACTCCAGTATAGTCTCCATTAATATCAATTGTTGCCAAACTCGAACCTGGCAATGATGCTACACAGCAAGATAACTCAATCAAGTCTTGGTTTGACTTCCAATCAGCACCAAGAAATCCTGCACTTTTTCTTTGATTAAAAAAGTTTTTAAATGAGTCATTTCTTGGTGGATTAAATTGGCAAACATAATGAGAAGTTAGTGCTGGTTGCAATAACTTACTTTTAATATCACTCATTCTATAAGGTCTTGCGTTTGTTGTTGCCATCTATAAATATTTCTACCTTATATATTATGTAGCAAAGATAATGGCACAAAGTATAAAAAGTAGATTCAAACCATCATATCCACAAAAATATAAGGGAGACCCAAACAATATTATTTGTAGAAGTAGCTGGGAAAGAAGATTCTGTAATTGGTGTGACCTGAATGAAAATATATTAGAGTGGGGTTCTGAAGAATTTTGGATTCCATATAAATCTCCAGTAGACAATAGAGTTCACAGATACTTTCCTGATTTTATCATTAAGGTTAAAGAATCTACTGGTCAAATTAAAACTTATGTGATTGAAGTAAAACCAAAAAAACAAACCATACAACCAAAAGAACCAAAAAGAAAAACAAAAAGTTGGTTGTATGAGATGAAGACATATGCCGTCAATCAGGCAAAATGGAAAGCTGCAAAAGAATTCTGTGATGATAGACTTATAGAATTTAAAATCATAACAGAAAACGAACTCGGACTCAAGTAATGGCAAAAGGATTTGGAGAAGATATTCTCAAAACTTCTAGTAGAGTATCTCGGTTAAAAAGAAAGATTGATGGTTTAACTGACTCCGAATCTATTATGCTTGAAATTATGGATGTCTTTAGAGAGACTGAATTCATACCTGATGTTGGTAGATATTATACTTTCATTTACCTTCCCAAAACTCCTGACATTAGATTTGACGAATTTCCTTTGATTGCTTGTACCGATGTTCAGAGATGGGGTTTTAAAGGAATTAATTTTCATTGGGGAGAATCTAGAAGTTATACCTGGCAAGAAGTATCTGGTAAACTTCATATCATAGAAAATAATGAAATTGATTATCTTCGCTCTGTTAATTATGCAAGGTTTTTGCAATCGTAACTAAATAAAGAAAAGTGCTCATAAAATGTTAGCAACACTTCCTGGATGGAAAGATAATAATGGCAATTTAGAGGCTACTTTCACACAAAAAGTGAAAGGAAATGGAATTGGTGCACCAACTACATCAACATTTAATCTCGATGTAGTCGTAGTAGCTAATCCAGATACTGGCGCATATGATGTTTATACAACCAACAAAAATGCTTTTGGTGTGAGTCTAGGTAGAACGCCTTTATATAATTTTAATCCAGCTACTGGTAAGTCAACACCATATGCAGAAAATAAAAGTTTATATGAACAATATTATGGTGGTGCAGATGGACAGCAACAACAAAATACGTTAAATAAATCAATAAAAAGTGGTTTTATAAGAAATCTTGAATTAAATGCAACCGATCCGGTAGTTCAAAGAAATCTAGATAAAATTAAACAAACACCCGGATATAGTTCACAAGGAAATGTTGCTCCTGGTGGTGCTGGTGGCGGTGGAGGTCCATCACAAAATAATGCACAACAAAATGCCAATACACCAACTAATCAAACACTCAGCGGACTCATCAGTGATGGTGCAATTGAATCGGATCAAAAAGCAACCTTTAAATCGGTTTTTGGTAAAGATATTTTAGTGTATCCAGAAGCTAGTCAGAATGATATAGGGCAAGATAAAATCCAGTTTAAATTTATTAGATTTGAACCAAGAAAAATTAATACCAGTTCGACCTTTTTTAATCCTGAAACTAGAAATCTAAAGGCAGAATTTGGAACTGTTTATTTGCCAATTCAATCTGGAATTACTGACAATAACAGTGTGAATTGGAATCAGGGAGAATTAAATGCTGCACAGTATGAAGGAGTTGCGGCATCAGTGGCAATTCAAGATAATCAAGTTAAAAGCTACATAGACGCATTTAAAACTAAACTGCAAAATGCTGTTACCGATGATAGGACAAAGAAAGCTTTACAACTATATCTTGCAGGAAAAGCAACTAGTACTACTGGTTTACTGTCAAGATTTGGTGGTGCAGTATTGAATCCAAATCTTGAGTTATTATTCCAAGGACCAACTCTCAGACCATTTGATTTTAATTTTAAACTTTCTCCAAGAAGTGCTGATGAGGCAACAACCGTAAAGCAAATCATCAGAGCATTTAAACAATTCTCTTCTCCGGGAACAGCAGTTAGTAACTTATTCTTAACTGCCCCACCAGTATTTCAGATTAAATATATAAGAGGTTCAAATGGAAATGCTGCACATCCTTCATTGAATTTAATAAAGACTTGTGCATTAAAAAATATGAGTGTTGACTATACTCCTGATGGTTCTTATGCAACATATTCTGATGGGACTAACACTATGGTTTCTTATAATATGTCACTCTCTTTCCAAGAGTTAGAACCTGTTACTCAAGCAGATTATGATACAAACTTTAGCACATCAGGAATAGGTTACTAAAATGTCATCATACTTCAGACAAGTACCAAACTTTGAATACGTTAGTAGAGATGTAGATCAAAGACAAATATCAGAATATGCTCCAGTAAAAAATCTTTTTCGTAGAGGAAAACTGAGAGAAGATATTTTTGGTAACCTTTCTTTCTTCACAAAGTATTCTATTATTGGTGATGAAAGACCTGATAATGTGGCATTCAAGTTTTATGGTGATGAGAATCTTGATTGGGTAGTTTTGATTTCTAATAATATCTTAAACATACAAACAGAATGGCCTCTGACCCAACAAGTTTTTGACGATCTATTAATAGAAAAATATGGTTCAATTGAAAATTTGAATAGTATCAAGTATTATAAAACTATAGAAATAAAAGATAGTTTAAATATTACAGTTCTTCCCAAAGACATTATAGTTCAACCAACATTAAAATCTGGTAATGGGTTTATTGCAGGAGAGAAAAGAAGTATTTCGCAGTCAATGTATTTTGATGATACTTTTCAAATCCAAATTGCAAGTGGTGGAATTACGAGCGATATAAAAATTGGAGACACTATACAAGTTACTGGATATGATAATTCATTGTTAAATGGAAATTATGTCATAAACAATCTTTTTAAATCAGAAACTGGTAGTGTAAATATAATTGAAGTTACTTTAAATTCATTAATAGAATCTGATGCAAACATGATATCCCAACAACTTAATGGTTCTGAGAAAATTGAATTTATATCAAGTAGAGCAAGTGGAAATCAAAATACACTATACTATGAATACTATGATTCTAACTTACGGACAATAAAAAGAATTTCTTCGGTTGACTTTTTAATTCCTGTTACAAATTTAGATTATGAAACTAACATAGAGAATAATAAAAGAAATATATTTGTACTTAAACCAAGATACTTAAATATTGTTTTCAATGATTTAGAAGAAATCATGAAATACAAAAAGGGTTCTTCACAGTATGTGTCAAGAACCCTTAAGAAAGGTGATAATATTAGATTGTATCAGTAATCAATCATCAACAAGTTTTTGGAAATATGCAAGAGCATCATCTTCATCTTCATCATTACTTGAAGAAAGATTATTCAGTTGCTTACTGAGAGTTTCAGGAAGTTCACTCCCCTCACGACGCGAATTAAAGTTGGGAGTGTAAGAACCACGATCGTTGTCCTCATCATCAACTTCTTCATCAAGACGTGGACGGGGAGCAGTCTTCTGTCCCAGAACATACTTCAAACGCTTCTCAAGATCTTCATAAGACTTGAACTGGTCAGGAGCAGTAACAGCAGTCAAAGAATACTGCTTCTTCCACAGGGCTTCCAGAGCATCGTCATCATCCAGGAGTGGTGCAATTCGGTCGAACTCTGACTTATCATAGTTCCAGTAACCATCCTTCTTGACGATTTTGATCTTGAAGTTAGCACCTTGCCAGAAGTCGAAAGGATTGATTGGAGTTTCATCTTCAAACTCAGGTTGCATTGCTTCCATGATCTTATCAAAGATCTTCTTACCATACTTAAACAGAAAAACTTTACCTTCGTTTTGGGGATTTGCAGGATCCTTTACAACATAAATGTTGGAATAGAAAGACAGTTTGCGCTTCTGCTTACGAACAGTCTCCTTATCTTTTTCATTACCACTGTTCCAGAGTTCACGGTTATGCTCAGAAACAGGGTCTTTCTGAGCAAGAGTAGTCAGAGAGTTTTCAATATACCAACCACCAGGACCTTGGAAGGCATGAGAATATACCTTTGCCCAAGGAAGATCTTCTCCATCAGGTGCAGGAAGGAAACGAATAACGGCAAAACCATTTCCAGTCTTGTCCATTTCAGGTTTCCATAAACGCTCATCAGTACCGCTGCTGGAAGTTGTTTTCTCAACTTCTTTGACCAGTTTGGCAGTCAAAGAACCAAGAGAAGATTGCTTTTTAAGATTTGCAAAAGACATTAGATTACCTCGGATTTGTACGTATTTGGCTTTTGTGTACCTGACTATTCTACAGGTCTGACCCAGTTTTGTCAATCTGTTCCTTCATTTTTTTAACCATCTCACTCATGTCTCGGAAAAAAACATTCATGTCAACATTTTCTGGAAGGCCCATGACAACTGCAGATTCAGAAATTCTTTTCTTCATCTCTTTTGCTTCTGGATCATCTGAAAGAGAAAGTCTTGTATAAAGAACTTTTTGTTTATCAAGAAGTCTTTCTAAAATATTAATGTGTTCCAATTTATCTTCCCTACTCATGGTAGGAAATTTAAATACATTACTGTAAATCTCTTCCTGTAATTCAGATATTTCTGTCATCTCAGCTCGGACAACATCTGATTCAAAAAAACTCATTTATTCTCCAAAATAACTTCTTTTAAAACTCTCTTATAGCGAGATACATCTATATGTATAAATGGAGAGTACTTTTTAATTTTCATACTTACAATATCCCAAACAGGATCATTTAATTTCTTGTCAAAGTTTTTACTAAAAGAAAAAATCATATCAAATATGACAAGAGTTTCTAATGAAATATTTCCTTTCATATAATACTTCAAAATCAAAGGATGTGAAGACCCTTTGATTTTGAAAATATCTTCAAATTTTTCTGAGGAAAATAAGAACTCTACTTCTTGCTTAAAATTATAAGACAGTGATTGAATTCTTTTCATCCAATCACCGTAAATATCAGTTCCACTTTTAATAATTTCCCCAATCCAAAGTGTCTGAGGATCAGTGGCTGATGCAAAATTAGAAACAAAAAAATCTAGTATTTCGTTATCTTTCTTTTGTCTTGACAATCTTTCAAACCAAAACCTATCTTTACGGGAATAAAAACTCTTTTCACCTGCCTTTACTTTACCATTGTATTTGATATAGTCATAGTTTGGTTTTGTGAAATGATTTTTAACTGAAATATAAGTCTTATAGGCCTCGATTGGTGTCACTTTCATTTAATATTACAAAGGAAGTTTTGCTCTAGAACTTTTCTTTAGGAAGTTCAACTCCATTGCCTCATATTTTAATTTCTCCTTTAGAGGCTTTGAGATTAATTTTGGTACAGATTCTACTTCAATATTGTTCTTCTCGCAAAAGTATATGATTGCATCAATATAGTTCATTTCTTTATTTTTTTGAACCACAGATTCTATCTCTTGAGCGAAACGAGAAGGACAAAAGAATTTATTTTCCAGTACCTTTTCTAATTCATTCTCCATGCGTCCCAGTATTGTGATGTACAAATTTTTTAATATAACGAACTAGTAATTTAATATAGTCGTTTTTGTTTCTTTTGTCAAATACTTTTACTTCACCACCAGGAGTTACCATCAAAGTAATAAGTTTTTTGATGGGAATTCCAGTCAATTCGTAATAAGCAGATGCATAAAACATCTCTTGAACAAAATAGTTTTCGATCCACTTTTCTGGTTTAATTTTAGTGGATGTCTTAAAGTCAATAACTGCCAACTCTCCTTCATATTCTGCAATACAGTCTACTCGGCCTGCTAGACCCAGATATTCCGAATATAAAGTTCTTTCAATAGCGTGTATATTATTTATCTTATTCAGATATGGTTTGGCATGATGAAACATAAACTGAGTTGGTAACTGATAGTCATCCATATTCAGTTCTCTATTTTCAAGATAGTCCTGACATATTTGGTGAAAGTCAGTTCCTCTTGCTGTTGCTTGTCTTGTGATTCTATCAGCTTCTTCTACACCAACTCTCTTTCTCCACTCAACAAAAACTTGCTTATTGTAAAAACTAGTTACAGAAGTAATAGAAGGCACCCAGTCTCCATTTGGAAGATTATAGAGACGGATGCCAGAAGTTTCTTTTTTGTTTAGTTCAAGATCACCCAAGTAATTATGATGAATAAATGTCATAGACCAAGTTCCATTTTTGCAATTAGATATTCTTTACACAATCCAGAGCGAACAATATCTTCAACACCAAATTCGATTACATCGCATGATGGCATGTTCCTTAAAATTTTCATGAAGTCGCTAATGCCATTTTTTTCATTGGTCTTAACAAGATCGGATTGAGTTGCATCACCACAAAACATAATCTTAGAGTTTTCACCAACGCGAGTGATAATGGAATCTAACTCATGGAAGTTTAAATTTTGAAACTCATCAACAATAATAATGCAATTATCTAAAGTAGTGCCACGAATAAAAGAAGTACTCCAGAAACTAATAGTTCCTTGAGTTTTAAGATTGCCATAGAGCATCTCAAATGATGCATCATCTGGCATTTCAAACATGTACTTTACCATATTCTTATATGGAATTTGGTAAAGAGAAGATTTATCTTCATGATCTCCTGGAAGAAATCCAATCTCTCTTGTTGCTACGAGAGACCTTACAATATAAATTTTTTCATAAGGAGTTCTCAAATCCAAAACTTCTTTAAGAGCATTATAGAGAGTTATAAAAGTCTTTCCTGTTCCTGCTGCTCCATATGCAACTAAGTTTTTACCTTTTGAAAATGAATCATACAATGCACTTTGATTTTCTGTAAGAGGTTCAACTTCCCTCAATAGATCAGTGCCGATTGGTTTTTTTCTTTTCATTTGCTTTGCAGTCATACCAACACCAATTGGTTGATCGTCTCTTTTTTTTCTTGACATATTGAATTAGATAGTCTTTACTGAAGATTTTGGAGCCTTTGATGCTTTTGCTAATACGTCGTTCCAACCAGGATTTTTTTGTATTAGTTTATCCTTCCATTCTCCCACCTCACCAGAAGATGGGCATGTTGATGGATCAGACCAATCCCGAATCCAATCGGGATTGTCTTCTTTCCATTGATCCCAATCATTAACACTCATCGTAACTTCGTTCTGTTCACCAGTTTCTTTGTGAACTATTGGATATGTCGCCATTGTTATAAATTCAAGATATTATATTTAGACCCATTCAAGTGCTTCCGAAACAGTTGGAAACTGTTCCATAAAGATCTTTTTGCAAGCATCAGCAATATCCATATGCTCCTTCTGAGTTCCGTGACCAGAACGCAGAGAGATATAATGAATCCAAGAACGGCACGATCCACTCATATAGATTCTTGTTGGAGTTGCCAGAGGCAATACAAAACGAGCACACTCTTTTGCAATTCCCATATCAAGCATTGACTGATAGAGAACCATCGAGTCATCAAAGTGCTTACGAATCTTGCTCTCAAACTCTTGCTTTACAGAATCATCAATATCATCAATAGAGTTTTGACGATTCTTTGTATCCTGACGACGCAAGTCAAAGAGAGGAATACTATCTCCTAGAAGAGAACTGTCAGCATACCGTTGTGAGAACTCTTGATAGGTGAATGAACGGTGCCTGAGGATTTGGGCCGCAATGCCCCTAGTGGTCTCGATTTCAAGCGTCATGAATGCCTGCTCAAAGACGCTCCAGTGCTGGTGTTTCACGCAGTACTTAAGAAGACCCGCAACGTTCGGGTTCTCCTGGTTAGAGGGGTTGCTGACCCTCGCTACGTACCCCATTACCTTCTCAGCATCAGGGGTCACAGAGATCAGTTTTACTTGCTCACTCATTTTCTTTCTTATAATTTTTACGTTTCTTTTTGAGTTCTTTCAACTCTGCTTTGATAAGTTGATAGGCAGTCTCTCCATCAATCTTATCTCCCATTTCCATTGCAATAATAACATCGGTGCGAGTACCAAAGTGTTGCAATGCCCTTTCGAAGGAATCTAAATCTTCATACATCAGTCTTCATCTTCATAAAAGATTTCATCATAGTCGGTGATTGTTGGACCTAGTTCTTCATACTTATAAGCATCTACATCAGAATAAACTTCTGACTTAAGGCATTCTACCAGAGATTCTAGATTTCTAATAATCAGTTTAAGTTTCTCTTTGTCCATTGGAAATCCTATACCTTTATTATTTTACATAAAAAAAGAGAGGGTGTCAACCCTCTCTAGTCATTTAAGTAAGTGAACTTCAGCAACTATCAATAGCATAAATGCCATTGATGCCAAAGTTATTTCTACTACGGCTAGCATTTCTTTGCTCCAACAAGTTGTGCAATTTGTGCTTTATGTAGTCTATTCTGTTTTTGTTTTTGCTCTTTTACAAGCTGCAGGACATTCAGTTTCATTTGCATACCTCTTTGGTTTCGGTATGCTTCACACCTCTGTAAGTTTCTACAAAGGTTTCTTTTGTGCAAACCATCTTATTCAGACGGTCATTGGTGTCATAAGCGGCACCACGATATACGACTTTAGCCATGAGATTGCCTCCAAAGAAATGAGTTAATTAAAACCCGTTCCTTCGGGCGGTTTGCGTTCGCTATTTGCGAATAGCGAATGAACGATCCGTTCCGCCGTCCTACTTGCGACCAGTTTCCTGGTTGAACGTAAGCACATTATAGTGCCATTAACTTATATAGTCAACTGTTTTTGTATTTTATGATACAGTTTTAAATAAGTTCTTCGTTCTTAAGATATTGTAATGTTTCTTTAATACTCCCAATGTGTTTACTACCAATTGCTACCTGAGGATATGTTGCTTCTTTACCAAACTCCATTTCAAACTGACGTTCACTAAAGTCAACACCCTCAATATATTCATGAAACTCTCCACCAAGATTCTTAAGAAGCATACCAATGCGCTCACACTCTTGACTACCGTTACTATAGATTACTGCCGTTTCATTCATAGTGGATAAGACTTAATTAGATAACTTTTAAACTCTGGTACGTGTGCTAATGTAGAATGTAATACAAACCATTTAGAAGCAGTGGAAATGATATTATAAGTTTTTATTTCATCATCCATAAATTGAATCGCTATAATATAATGTTTCACTCAATCTCTCTGCCTCCAATCTTCTGGTTTATCTTGTGAGAAAAAGTCGATTATATCATCAGCACTTGTAAATCCTGTGCGATGATTTGATGGATCTGGATCTCCAAGATCCATCGCATTCATAAAGTCATCTAGACTTCCTTCTTGCATCTCTGGATTGTTTGCTGCCCGTCTTGCTCTACGAAGCATTGCTTCAGCAGATCCATTTGACTTTGCAAGTTTTTGAGCCCATATCATATCTTCTATTAGGACTTCTTCACGCCTTGCAATTCTACCACAAATACTCTCCAGTCGGAGTCTATATTGAGAAGAAAGCATTATATCCCTCGTTTAGTTTTATTTATTGGTATCTAGTTCTTTTAACAAATTGCTAACGATATTTTCTGTTCCATCAATTTCTTTAATAGCATATAAAGGAGACTTCATATACTTTTTAATCTTCTTGTATTTTTTGAGGAGATTTTTTACTTCATCATTATAACTAGAGACCTCCAAATCTTTTTTATCAAATCCTTCACTCATCTTTTCTTTTTCTTTTCTGATGGTTTAATTCCCCAAAGTTTGGGATTAGTTCTTCCATATCCAAAGTCAATCTTTTGAACTGCTCCTGGACCATATTTGTCATAGTACATATCAAAAAGATCTACTCTCTTTCTACATCGTGTTAAATCCATAAAGGTTTCTTCTTCAACTTTATACCAGATGCAGTATGCATCATTTGGAAATGAAGGGTCCTTAACCTTATCTAAGGTAGTTTTTTCAAGAAGAATTTCGCATCCATATTCATGAGGCAGAACGCTCAAATAATTTCTAGTATTTTGATCTGCCATAATTTTCTCCTGCACAATTGTCACGAACGGCCTCCCCAACGAATTTCTGGATATGCCTCAGAAACAATATCTTTGGTAATTTTATATTTAGTTTCAAGTTTTTTATCTTTTGTAAGAATTAGAATCTGTGCTTCTTGTGGATGTAAACTGCGGAGAAGGTTAATAAACATAGTTTCTCTACGAATATTATTCAATTTATTATTGCCATATTTGACATAGTGATAAAGATTTTGATATTCTCTGCGCAAAGATGTTCTTCCACTAGAATCTAAATCTTGACCAATCGCAGATTCTCCACCTTTAATTTCTTTATCAATATTTTCAGAAAGAGTTCCGCTATATACAGATTGGTCATTTGCATCAGCATAAGGAACATTACCTTCAGGAAGCATACTAATTACAGATTCATCAAAGTTCCAAATAAAAATAGATCTCAAAGATTGGTGATCGTATTTTCTAAGCGTTTCAACTTTTTTTTGTTTTGTTTTTTGCTTTGAAACTAGTTCAAAAACCTCAAACATGAAAGGATTTGCGGGAAGGTCAATTTCAGGTTTTGGTTCACTACTTCTAGTTCTTACAGTTCTAGTCTTCGTCGTCTTCTTCGGTGTAGTCGTCATAATTGTTTTCAAATCGTACTGCTAAAATTTCATCAGGTAAAAGATTACCATTCTCATCAAACATCTCTGGGTGAGTATATGCTGGAACAGTGTTGTAGAAATGTTCTTTGGCCAACCATCCTACCACACCTCCAACAAAAAAGAACATTATTGAAATAAGAGTGCTGATCGTTAGAGTTACTGCTAACATTTTCCTTCTCCAGAGAGAGTTTATTTTTTCCTAATGTCTATGTAAAAGTTTAGGTGTAAAACAATCTCTCTACGGAAGAGAGAAACCATCTTACCAAACTTTAATTGAAAAGTTTTTGGTGGTTCTGGTTTACTCCTCCTATTACGTAACATTAACTCAAATCCCCGATTGATTTGGGGTTCTGTTTTATTTAGTTTTCTTTCGTCGGCCTGGTCGCTTGTCATGACTGTACTTCCATGCATCTTCTAAGATGCCATACAAATAAGTTTTAATCTTTCTTGCTTGTGGTTTTGGAATATGTCCGTATGCTTCACGAAGCATCTTGTGATTATTGTCAGAACCACCCTCAAGGTACTCTTCTAATTCATTTACCAAATCAGAAATTTCAACAGAAGTTTCGCTAGAAATAAACTCTTCAACTTGCTTCCTCGTCACATTTCTTAATTTTAAATAATCATAAAATTTTAAAACAAATTTATTTTCAAAAGCAAAATCGATTGCTTGGTCAACATCAAAATAAACTTCGTGAAAATTATTGTCCATTAAATAATCTTATTTTCCAAAAGGTACATTACAGTTTCATTGCATCCACCAATTAAATTGCCATTCAAAAGAACTCTAGGGAATGTAGATCCTTTTCCAAATTTATCATAAAAATCTTCTCTATTAAAGTCAACATCAAGTTTCTTAACTTCATATTGAAGATTTGATAGATTAAGAACCTTTTCAACTTTTGAGCAATAAGGACATCCGTCCTTAGAATAAATTGTAAAGTTCATAGTAAATAAGAAACTGAAAGTTATTTAGTGATAAAAGGAATTCCTTCTGCTTCTGGTAAAAGAATCATTTCTTCAGAATCTGATAGTCTCTCTTTTGTAGAAGGTAATCCTAATTGTCCTGGAAGTTGTTTATCTGTAGTAGAAGTTATGTCAATAACTTGATCCACAATAAATCGATTCTTTCTATATGCTCTATTGGCAGGACTAAAAGAAACCATCATTTTTGCATCTTCCAAAGTAGCACAGTCAGCAATTCTTTTTCCAGTATTTAAATCAATTACCGAATAGTTTTCATGCATGATATGCTTTCAAATCTGGATTTGGTTGAGAAGAAATGATAGGATTGCGACTTACATTTTTAATTACAATGAAAGCATCCTTTTGATAAGTAATAGTTCCAAAAGGTTTTGCCCATTTGGGATTTGCATCTGGATGAGTTGCGGTTCCCGTTGCGGCAACACCTCCAATATCAACCCTCAGTTCATCTTCAGGGTCCCATCCAAGTTGCTGAAGGGCAATAGAAAACTGCCCAAGCATATCAGCACTTGTGTTCTTTTTCTCCGTCATTGGTCTCACTCCGTGGTTCTTCATTATACAATGGTTTACCTGGCCTGTAAAGTTGAGGCCAGGTATCTCTCAGCATTTCTGAGACTTTATATGAGGTTTCAGATGTAATCACTTTCATACAAGTTTCTAAAATATGCGTCAACTTTTCTCAAATCATCTAAGTGAATCTTACACTCATAGTTATTGTCGTCGCACCACTGCAATGCGAGTTCATGAAATTTTTCATTTTCCATGACTTTAGAAACTCCATAACTTCTAGTAAAAGAAGACATTACAAAGTCCCAACATTGTCCTGGTTTGTTTTCCATTATGGATTGTGATCTTTATTTCCTTTAATTTTTTGATATCCCCAAACAGCGAGGGTGCCGATTCCTAGACCAGCAATGCAACATAAAAACATATGGAATAAGTGTTCGTAGGTAGAATGGTCAGTGTGATTCATCAGTTTTTGTTTAATCTAAATCAATTTACGGTAACGTGTCCAATCATTCCAGCCCCTTTATGAGGATCACACCAAAAGGTATACTCACCAGGAACATCAAAGGAAACGTCAAAGGATTCTCCCGGAGTAAATGCCAAACCTGTATGGCTGAGCTCGGGATGACCATCAACAATGACATTGTGAGGAGGTAGCACGTTATTGATAAAGTGGATGCTATCACCAGCAGCAATTGTAACTTCTGAGGGTTCAAAGACTAGTCCTCCATTATAACCCATCTGAACATCAACTGCCCAAGCAGGGAGAGCAAAGAAAAGAGTTGCGATAAGTGCAAAAAAGAACTTCATATAAGTTTATGTAACTTCACTATCTATACTCTTTATATTCTTATACTTGGGATTTGTCAGGCATTCCTGATTAATCATTTCAGAGAACTCGTCTGCACATTTTATCCAAGTTTTTCTTGCTGTTGATGCTAATGGATCTTTATTCATCATCATCTCATACCAGATATTCCATAATATCTTACACTCATCAGACTTCTTCTGAAGATGTGGTTCCTTATACATTGGAACCCATGGGATGTGTGCCCTTGACTTTAACTATTTAATGACCCAACCCAAAGTATCATTAATATATGTTAAAGTTATTACAGAACTTGGTATGTCAATAACAAGATCAGCAGGTGTTCCCATAATAGTTTTGCCGTTTCTAGATACAGTAATAGGAACTGATGTAGTAGAAGTAGATCCTCCAATACCAATTACTATTTCGTTTCCAGGATTTGGATTGCTTGGAAGTTGGACAACATTACAACCAGCACTAGCAATAATATAATCTCTATTTGCAGCGGTGATGTCACTAGTCGGAATTCTTAATCTACCATAAGTAGACTTTACAGTATTTTCAAACGAATTAATATTCGAAAGATTATTACTGTCATCAATTACTTCTACATTTTTAACTTTAATTGCCATCTTCGTGTCTCCACTCGGCGGTTTCTAAATCTATTTAGATTTTTGAAACAATTGATCTATCTCATATTTTCTACCTTGACTACTCCACCAATGGTTTATTTCCATATTAGATTTTATATTAATATATGATGGAGCAGAAATCCAGGTCCTATCAAAATCTATATTCTCACAGAACAAAGGAAAACAATATACACCTCCAAAGAAGTTAGTATATATTATATTTTCAATTTGAGGAAGAAGCCAAGAATAGGCATGAACTTGATTTGCTCTTGCCATTCTATCCCTCCCCTTATATTCCAAATAAAATATATCTTCGGGTATATAATTTTCAACTAGATTCTTTGCGTGTTCTCTGCTTATCAAATAAGCACATCCAGACCAATCATCAAAACATCTATCTCGAAGTTTAAAAACAGTATCATCAAAACGAAAATGATACATCTCATCTCTGACAATACATAACTGAACAATATTCCAATCATCTGGAAGTCTTTGGAAAAATTCATTCCAAGTAAATTTCCAATATTTTAATGTGGTAAAATCTATGTCATCTTCAAATATAATAGTATAAGGTTCTTTAGTATTTTCATACCAAGACTTAATCGTCTTTAAGTGAGAAGTAACTGGTCCTCTTCCTGGAGGATTAAGTTCTAAAGTTTCATGTTCAATTGTATGTTTACTGTCATCATATTTTTCATATATGTGAGTTGTATATTTTTTTATTCCATACTTTTTAAAATTGTCATACATTATCTTCCGCCTATCAAAAGACTGAGTAATGCTTATACAATTTACTGAAGGAAAATCTTTAAGTTTATAAAAATCAAAAAAGTCATTTACCTTTTGCTTCACTCTTGACAATCTATTATTCCACCAATACAAAACATTGTCTTGTATTTTCTGAAGTTCAATCTTATCATTCAAAAGTTCTTGGCATTTATTTTCTGCGTCTTGCCAGGAATCAAAGAATAACCAAGGTGGATTTTCTTCAAAAACAAAGGTGTCTTTTATTTCTTCTTTACTACCAACTACAATAGGAATAGCACCAACCATAGAAGACTCATATAACCTCATACAATTTAAAGAAGAATTCCCTCTACCACAAGGAGCAAAAATTGTGTCTGAATATATTTCAGACATCCTCTCTGCTGAAATACCATTCTCACATTTATATTCTGGTATTCTTGTAAAATTGTTATAGAGTTCTTTTCTGTCAGACTTATTCATATCACCAACATAAGACCAATTTAATTTCCTTTCAGAAATTTTTGGAACTACTTTGGGAACATAATATCCACTACTATATCCAAGAGGAATATTTACTGTATTACTTCTATACTGATAGTTTTTGTGATGTTGTTTTCTTAAAAATAACTCACAATGATCAGCAATAGTATTATGAATTTGAAGGTCTTCATACCAAAACTCATCAGAGAGCTGGATGACTATTCTAGGTTTAGTCTTTTTAACACACTCTAAAACATCATCAAAGGTTGGCATGTATCCCCAAGGATAGTTATTTGGGTCTCTTGCGCTATAGATGAAGACATCAAAATCATAATTACCGTTTCTAATATCATCAAGATATAAGAAACTAGTAGAGACTTTTCTTCCGTCCAAAATATCATTTAAGATATAATCGTGCTCCCAAACTTCTTCTTTTTTAGATCTTCCAAAGAATAAAACTTTTAACACAATCAACTATCAGTTAGCTTTATATAGTCCAGTAATAGTATCAACATCAGCAGGTCGAAATGCTTTCACTGGTGCAATCCATTTGTAAGACATCACGGTATCATTAGTGTCAGTATCATACCATACATCACCGTCTCTGTCATCATGAGGATGCTCAAGACCTAATGCATGACCCCACTCATGAAGATATATCCACTTTTTATCTCCAGCAAATTTCTTAACTAGAATAGTATATCCTTTCTCTGTTGCTATACACAGACCAGAAGTATGTCCATATGGTTCTGGCATACTCTTTCTTTCATAGAATGCAACTTCAGAATGTTTTGGTTTCTTCAAAACCTTGATGTTGAATGATACCATTTCATCTGTGGTTGCAATCATGTTTCGAGTGAACCTCGTTGGACTATCAACATACACCTTGAGAAGGTTATCATTTAGAAATTGAGAGGTGTGTTGATAGTTATAGGGAGAAATTAGTTCTTCCATTACTCTCCTTTTACAACATGAGACCATGCAACTTTATACTTATTATCCCAGTTATCACAGTATGGTGGATAAAAAGCATTGAGAGCAGCAGTAGTGTCAACAATGCGTTGCATATCACCAGCATCTACTGCTTCTTGAAGTTTATCAAGAAGAAAACTAAATGTGGTGATTTGACTAAATGCATCCTCAAGGTCGTTCATTACCTTCCAAGTTTTGTCTGGCATTGTCATTTGTTGTTCTCACAATGAAGGAAATACTTATACTCCGCAACTTGATGTGGTGCATATCTTACCACATCACATCCTTCGTAGGTGTCAACCACTTCAAATGATGCTTTTAGTTCTGGTGTGTTCATTGATAGTGCTCCAATGATTAGAATACCAATACCTACAACACCAAGAGTAACTGCTACACCATTAAGAAACTCTTTGAGAGCATACTTGTCATCTTCAGTCATTTTTGTGCCTCTTCTTGGAATGTCCTTACTCGTTCAAGATAATCTTTTCCTTGTTGATAAAGTCGTTCAATCAAATCATTAATATCAGCAGTTGGAACCATATCAAATTCGTGATTAAGGTTCTCACATCTCAGAGCATCCAACATACATTGTAATGTAATGCACTGAAGTTGTTCCATACTTGTTGGAGTGCCGTGAGGAAGTCCAGAAACCTCATCATTGTAGAAACGATTATATCGTGCAAGAACAACATCACTGCGTTGTTTGCGTTCTTCATCCGCAAACTTATCAGCATCATAAGGTTCGTAATCCATAATAGTTCCTTTGATTTCTCATATTATACAACAAAGGGCACCCGTTTTCAAGTGCCCCTGTTCCAGTTTGTAAAGTGTCCTTATGATACTCTCACTCTTTTGGAAGTATCAATACCCTTTGCTCTTTGATAATGTGTAAGTGCCCCTGGTGTGGTTATATATTCAGTTTCTAAACACATCCATCTTTGCGAACTTGTTGTTTTTCCTGCTCTCATTCTTGCAGATTTTGGTGTTTTTTTAGCATCTTCACTCATTTGTTCTTTTGTTCTTCCGTGAATACCTACTTTTAGTTCTACTACTCTTTTTCCTCCTACTTTTCCTGCTTCACTTCTTACTTTTTGCTGTTCTTCATCAGACATAGCAAAAAATCCCAAACCAAGTTCTTTACTTTTTATCCCCCCTTTACTCCTTTGCTCATTAGTCAAAGTAAATAAACCAGTTCCAGTTTTTCTATGTTTTTCTACCATTTTTTTAGAATTCTCCCTCAATTGTTCTTTTGTAAGTGAGTGAATACCCAAACCAAATTCTTTTGCTTTTTCTCCACCTTTTTTACCATTCAAAATTCTTTGTTCTAATGGAGTATCATAATAAAACTTTGTAGTAGATTGATATGCTCTATTAGCAAAATGTGGGTTTTCTACTACCTTATAGTGTTCTTGTAAAATAATCTCATCAGTATATGCTTCTTCTCTTGTAGCATAATCACTTTTTAAGATTATCTTTTGTGTTGGTTTGAATGATTTGTCCTTGAAACTACCAAAATACTTTGTATCGTCTTCTGGTAAGCATTTGCAAGTTCTACTACCAAAATATCCTCTACCATATTCCTCATAGGAATAATAGACATAGTGATACTCTTTGAGTTTCATAGTTCTATTCTATTGATACTGCATTAGTATTTATAATAGAAAAGGTGCTGCAAAGAGCACCTAATCTGTCCGTAGAGATTGCAGTATCAACAGACATTTTTATTTATCGGCATTCTTTCTCTGCTTTCGTTCCGATTCTTCTTTTTCAAGTTCTCTGTTTGCTGCTTCTCTTTCTTCAGCAATCTCAATCATTTCATCAATAGTAGGATTGTCGTTCATAAGTTTCCTAAACTTTTCTTTACCATATTGTGTGAGTTCAAACTTCTTATTTCTCAAGTCATTCACTTCTTCTTGAGTGAGATTAACCCAAGGCATTTCATCATTCATAAGTCGTAAAGAGAAATACTTTAAGTGTTTGTCCGTCGTCCTGAAGACTTACCTGAACATTAGAGCATTCATAACGAACAAACTCTCTTCCAGTATCAGTAATCACTTCAACACGAGTCACATCTGGATAGTTCTTTAGAAAGTCACCATTAGGCATTTGAATATCTTCAGTCATCGTTCCCAAGCAGAAGGTTTGACTAGTTTTATTTCTCTTTCCAGTTGTTCAATTCTATCACATAACTCGGTGATAACACCAATCAAAGCACGATAGTCAATATTCTCAATGTCTTCACCATACTCTGGGTCATTATAGATGTAATGGTTGAGTTCTTTTTGAAAATTGCGTTCAGTCATCGAGTTGCTCCAGTGCGCGGCGGATGATGGACAAAGCGTTGTCGTCTAGGTAGTCGCCTTCAGGATCAGTACAGTCGTCGATCAGGGCCAGGGCCTGCTCCTTCAATCTCGGCGGATGTGGGCGGCGGTGGGCGCGGAGTAATGCAGCGGTGTCGTAATCAATTTTTGATCCACCGTTTAGCCACTCACAGCACGCCTCCAGCTCCTGGTCTGCACCGTACTGAGCAGCGAGGACGCAAATTTGTTGCTCTAGATTAGCAGGGTACGCACCGATGCAGTCGTCAGATCTTGTGCTTTCGATCCACTGCTGCACCAGTTCAGGCGGTGGGGTGATGGGGTGTTGGTTAGTCATCATTCCTCATCATCTCCAAATACTTCAAGTCCAAGTTCTTCCATAATGTCCTCCATTTCATTTAGAGTTTCAATACGAACCCTAATATCACCTTCATCTACCATTTCATCTTCACTCAATACCAGAGCATTCCAAATCATATTGAACTGCTCCTCTGTGAGATTCAGTTGAATTGTTTTTTCAGTCATTTTGATTTCAAGTTTAGTTTCAGGGCATTTGGTTCCAGGAGTTGGAAAAGGTATACGGAATGTTTCTTTTCCTTTGGTTTTGAAGATTAGGTCACTCATCGGTCATCGTCTTTTTGAAAGGTAGAAAGTTACAACAATAATAAATGGAATCCAATAGATAAGTTGATGGTCGGTCATTTCTTCTCCCAATTTGCTCTCACATCTTTATAAGGTTCTGCTTTTACTACATTATGAATAGTAGGAGTAGTGCTTGAAGCAGGTGGAATATAAGGAGTGCTATAAAGTAGTGGAGATTTACTCAAATACTCTTCAATAATATTACAAGACCATCCATCCTCATAGAATTGCTTACCATAGAAAATAGCATCTTCCTTATTTGGAAAGGAAGCAACATAAGTTTCGTTGTGATAGAGTGAATAAACTTTCATTTTACAGCATCCACAAATACAGGAACTTCACCACAAATAGAATTTGCTGAATGACCTACGGTATAAGATTTCCTACATTCTATCACAATCTCATAAGACTTCAAGAACATCTCCCTGTCCTTTTGAGTATTGTAAGTATTCAGTAGTTCCATAGAAAGGAAATAACCAGTAATGATAAGAAGTGGAATGATGAAGATAAAGATAAAGGGTTTCATTTCAATCCACTCACACAAATGGAACAAAGACAATCATCAGTTTTAGGAACTCTAAACATTATGTGATTTCCAGAGCAACAATCTCTATCACCACATTTCATACAATTATCACAAACCCACTCTTTTTGATTACGACATTTGACGAAATCTTCAAGAGTATAGTTTTGAAGAAGATTGGTCATCTCAGGTGTCTGTGTGTATAAGAGTATTATAGGGCATCCAGAGGCACCCAGAGCATCCCCTGTGCCAGTTCTTCAAGTGTCCTCAATAATTGTCGAAGCAACCATCATCATAAGCCTTATCATAGATTTCTTGGGCAAACTTCACAAAGGCATCAGGGTCTCCATAATACTCGGCACAACTACCATCATCACGGACACCACCTTCTTGGAAGTGTTCTTTCACAAGTTTTAGGATTTGTTCTTCACTCATAGTGCCTCCAAATCTTCATTAATAATGTCTTTAATGATATTATACTTGATTTTATCAATTTCTTCATCCACCCACTTCTTCACACCCTCATTCATACTTTTGAGTGTGGTTTCCCATTCTTCGTCAGTCATCGTTCAGCAACCACGATAAAGTCATTCATAGAAATACTCCTCTTACTTTTAGCAAGAATACCTTGATTTGGAAAATAAGGAACTGCTACAAGATTATAGAATGGTCTCAACTGCTCATAGAGAGTATAAAGGTGTCCGTCTTTCTTGTATCGGTAGAGTTTCATAGGTTTTCAACCGTCATAGTAGGACATATCATAACTACCTTCATTATAACCCATTTGAAAGATTTCTTGGGCAAACTTCACAAAGGCATCAAAGTTTCCATAATACTCCCAACCATCATTTTCATCCCAATCTTCTTCAAAGTGTTCTTTTACAAGTTTGATGACTTCTTCATCTAAAATCATTAGAGTGCCTCCAGTTCCTCACACAATTCTAACACATCAGCACACATAATCACACCAGGACTTTGTTGGAGTTGGTTGATTGTCTCACGAAGAACATTAGCAATCGCATCATCATTAAGTTTTTCAATAATAAAATCTTGTCTTTTATCTGCGAAAGTGAGATAAAATGCTTCCCTAATCGTTTGTGCTCGTTCAGTCATAATCCTCTGCGTGATACTTCTTCATTTAATTCCCAACCAGCATCGTGCCCTACTTTGAAACCTTTAGTATAACCCTCATCATAAAGTGCTCGGGCAAACTTCAAGAAGTCATCTTCATCACATTCCCAGTAAATGTCGTGTGTTGTTTTACTTATGTGTCTATCAAACCCATAGGTGTTAGCAAGTTTTAGAAGTTCTTCGTTAGTCATTTTCTAAAAAGTTTTTCAAGTTTTTCTTTGTTCTTGAAGAGTTCATAAGATTTGATTTGCTCTCCATAATACTTGTTGATATGCCTACACAAATCTTCTTCTTGTTTAGTAATATCCATATTGTGTTTGTCTTTCAAGATAAGGATAGTTTCAATGTCTTTGAGAGAACTAAATGGAATATCTAAAAATTCTTCGTAAGTCATTTTGCCCTCATAGCAGCAATTACAGCATCACGGGCACTTTTACCTTTTGCTCTATTCATAGGAAATCCACCATTCATAAAGCACCAACCACTTTCACCATTCATTTTGAGATTGTGTGCTTGGAACTGATTGAGTAGAAATTCAAGAATTTCTGTGTCTGATGGTTCTTCAGTCATTTTCTAATCACAGCAATTACTTTACGATTTGGATACTTCTCTACAATTATATCACGAGCACTCTCATAATCATTAGCATCCTTTACGGTTTCATAATACACAGTTTTATCTGCGTCATCCCAAGTTTGAACTTCGTAAGTCATTTCTTCATCCTCCTCTTCATCACCCTCCCAGTCAATTTCAACGGTTTCAAACTGTTCTACATTAGTATAAGGCATAGGATTTGCAGGTCCTCCCATCTCATTATGGATTTTATCAAACAATTGATTAATCACTAAACTCTCAAATCCTTCTTGGTCTGGATAATCCTCCCAGTCCTCAAACATTTCAGTTGTGGGAGCAACTGTGAGAGTTCTGGTGTAAGTGACTGTGACTGCTTTGAGTGGGATTTTCATCGGTTTGTTGTGTATGAAGTCATTATAGACCAAAAGGAGCACCTGTGGAGTGCTCCTGTGCCAGTTCTTCAAGTGTCCTTCCAAAGTTCAAGTATATTTTCATCTTCATCATTCAGATCTCCTTTTATTCGGTCAATGACTTCATCCATAGGATATGTCTCCACCTTACCCAGTTCAATGTCCTCAACCATTTGCATCAGATATTCAAGAAACTCTTTAGGATACACATCATCTTCATTTAGACATTCCCAGAACCATTCAAGACATTCTTGTTCTGGATCATCTACTGTTCTTGGTAGATCATAGACCTCATAGTTTGATCCCATGAGATCTGCCCACATACGGAAGTTATGTTGAATACTCTGCCATCCTGTCATCCAACAATGACCAATCCAATACTCCCACCAGTTCATCTTAGTTTTATTTGGATTTGTTCCTTGTACTAGTGTGCTAAACATCTTCTCTATTCTTAGCAAGGTATTCTAGATCACTATGGCCCCAAGGCGGCATACAATCATCAAGAGAGGTATCTAATTGAACTTCTTCCCTGTAATCCCAGTTCCATGTATGCTCAAGGAATCCAACATCAATACCGAATCGGTATGCCCAGAACATAATACTCAAGACACTACCACATCCAGATTTGATCTGAATGTATGGCCAACTGGCATAATCGTTCCAACTAAAAGATGCTTGAAGAAATGCATAACGCTTTGTGTGTAGGATTTGAACATACCAATCGTGTCCATAATCTTCATGATGCTTAAGTGTGATTAGTTTCACTTTCATTCTCCGAAGTAAATTTTAGTAGTTCATTCACAGTGCGACGAGCACGATAGTTTTGAATAATGTCCATCACACAATATCCGAAGGCAAATCCTGCCATAATAGTAGTAATCATTTTTCTCCTTTAGTTAAGATTTCATAATTTTGCACTATACCATTCTTAAAATGAATACGGCAATCTGGCCAGTCTTCCCAATCACCTTGCCAATTCTGTGGGTATATTGTTACATATTTGGTGATGGGATATGGTCTTACTTTACCATGAGTTCCATTTGGAATCCACCTAAAGTTTAAGAGTGCTAACTTATCATTATACCCGTCATCGCCTTCTTTGAGTTCCACAAAGTCAGCAGTTTGAGTATAATCGATAATATAAAGTTGTCCATCAGGAGCAATCCAGTATTGGGTCATAGTGCCACCAATACCATCTTCAATATCTTTTGTTTGGCAGTTGCCAGAGAAGTGCTCACCAAGATAATAAGAGCTTCTCACATAGTCAAACATACCCAATTCAATCACCTCCTTGTTCGTTTAGTAATTCTTCCTGAAACATCCCCATCATGCTACTCCATTAGCACTATCTACATCCTCAGAATAAAGAGTATCGTACATAGTTCTCATTTTCTTCAAGTCATCATCAGTGTATTTGGCAAATGCTTGGAAACGACCCAAGCCTTTGGGTTCACTCACAACATTCTTTTTATGGTGTTCAAATGGTGCATCAAGTTTCTTCCATTCTTGATATTTGCCATGAAGATCTTCATTCATAGTTAGATCATATTCATCACAGACCTTACGTTGATCTTCCTCACGCACACAGTCATTGAATACCAATGACATAGCACCAGAACGAATAGATGCGGGGTCCATGCCTACACATAGCATGAATTTCTCAAATAACCTGAAATACTGCTTGGCATTGAGATCAGCAGCGGGTGCAGTGATTACGTAATGCTCTTCAGGAATGAAGTCATCATCACTAAAGGATGATCCATAGGTAGGTGTCCAGGTAGCATTAAACTTGAATTGAACTTCTGCGTTGTAAGTCATGATGTCTGATTGATTATAAAAGTATTATACATTAAAAAGGCACCCCGTACAAGGGGTGCTGTGACAGTCATTTAAGTGTTCCTTGCCGTGTATATTCAATATCATTCCAATGTCTTACTGCGTTGGCAACAATAGCAATATTAGTGGTAAGGTAAGTGATAAAAATGATAGTGCGTAAAATAGCAATGTAATCTGCTTCTCTGTCACATTTAGACCCCTTTTCTCCAAGTGCTTTTGCCCAGATTCTCCAAAATGTTTTTTGTTTTTTAGACATAAAAAAGGAGACCCATTTGGATCTCCATTATAATTCTTATTTAGTTTTATGTCAAGTATGCAAAATTTCAATCACATCTTTTTTATTTGGATTTTTAGATGTTCCAATTACTTCCAATGATTCAAATGCATTATTATAAGTTCCCTTACGGTTAGTATCTAGATATTTTACTTTTAGTTTACAAGGAGAATGTGGGTAGTCACAAGATTTATCATAGACAAATCCAAGAATTTCAAATTTTCTTCCGTGCCTTTTTTGAATTGGATTGTCAATTTTACAAATGTCACCAGTCTTAAATGTGTTCATAAATGCTCAATGGTCTCTTAGATATTCTATCATACTTTGGAGGATGTGGGTATTGTCTCCTACAAGACCCAGTGCGGTGTTGCAGTTGTTGCAGAGCACACCCCGTATCTTGTTTGTTGAGTGGCAGTGGTCAATACACTTCTTGGTTAGTTCTGCATCACATATTTGACATTTCTCATTCTTCATCAATTCATTATATTGATTTTCTGTAAGTGAGAATTTGCGCCGCATAAATTCATGGGGTTTATAATATTGCCTACGCACTTTTGTAGAACACTTTTTACATTTTGGTTGAAGACCTACATTTCCCGTTGAATATGTTCTCTTATGGAATGAAGTGTCAGGAAGTTCTTGGTTGCATTTAGAACAAACTTTCATTTTCGTAATGCGTATTTTCTATACTTATTTATACATTATATCATAAAAAAAGAGACCCTTTCGAGTCTCTTAAAAACTATTGAGTTTTTATCAACCAATTACTGGTGCAGTGAGAGCAACAGGAGTTGCTTCTACACTAGCAAGGTCAAGAGGGAAGTTGTGAGCATTCCTTTTGTTTTAACCTTTGTCGCCAAAGGGAGCGGACTATATCATCACTCATAAGAGTGTCGGACGCTAGTGGCGTATTACGGATGAAGCGTCATCCACCGCCTAGTCTCTGAACCTTCCTTACACGCTTGCAAGGCTTGGCTGCTGATTGTCTACAAGAGAGTTCCAGCAATTCATCCGATTTAACGAGCGCCATGCGTTCACAAAACGCTCGTGCATTACCTCGAACCCAAGGTTAGCACGATTCAGAATGTCAGCCCAGGTGTTGATAACACGACCGTCAGAAGACAGCAGGGACTGGTTGAAGTTGAAGCCGTTCAGGTTGAATGCCATAGTGCTTACACCAAGAGCAGCGAACCAGATGCCAACAACAGGCCATGCTGCGAGGAAGAAGTGAAGTGAACGAGAGTTGTTGAACGAAGCATATTGGAAGATTAGACGACCAAAGTATCCGTGGGCAGCAACAATGTTGTAGGTTTCCTCTTCTTGTCCAAATTTGTAACCATAATTCTGAGATTCGGTTTCCGTAGTCTCCCTAACGAGCGAACTTGTAACAAGGCTTCCGTGCATAGCACTAAACAGAGAACCACCAAAAACACCCGCGACACCAAGCATGTGAAAAGGATGCATGAGAATGTTGTGTTCTGCTTGGAAGACAAGCATGTAGTTGAACGTTCCACTGATTCCAAGAGGCATAGCATCAGAGAAAGAACCTTGACCGAAAGGATAGACTAGGAATACTGCAGATGCAGCAGCAACAGGTGCGCTGTAAGCAACGCAGATCCAAGGACGCATACCAAGACGGTAAGAAAGTTCCCACTCACGTCCCATATAAGCATAGATGCCGATGAGGAAGTGGAATACTACAAGCTGGAAAGGACCACCGTTGTAGAGCCACTCATCTAGGGAAGCAGCTTCCCAGATGGGGTAAAAGTGCAGTCCAATAGCATTGGACGAAGGAACAACAGCACCAGAGATGATGTTGTTACCGTACATGAGTGAACCAGCAACTGGTTCACGAATCCCGTCGCTTCATCTAACAAACAACCATATCATTAGACTTAGGTTGTTTCTGCTGACGAATTTGATTTGCTCGTCTTGCGTTTTCTACTCTTCCACCATTTTCTACCCACTCTTTCCAAGTTTGTAGATGAGAAATACATTCGGTTATTCTTTCTCCTCTTCTTACTCCCATATAAGGAAGTATTTTTTGTAGAATGAATAAAACCTTTTCTTTCTCTCCGATGTGAAGTGTATAAACTTGTTTACCTTTTACAGTTTTTCTTGATGGTGAGAAATAAGATTTATCTAAAAGTTTACTCAACCTTTGGATAATATCTTCATCTACCATAGAAACTTTGATAAAAGGTGCTGGTGGTATTTTAGAAACTTCATAACGGTCTTTGGAACGATTATCTATTCCAAAGTATCCTTCACCTTCTAAAATGCCAGCAATCCAAGCAATATCAGTTTCAGTTAAGTTTAACATTTTACTCTTGCGTCTTCTGTATTATTTATACAGCATTAGCAAGAAAAAGTCAACAGTAGATGTGTGGACTATATCTTCACCCTTCGTAGAAGGGGCTGGGCGCTTAAACCTGTTATTAAGGGGACTAAACCCCTCAGGTAGTCTCTGAACCTTTCCAAAGTGTACTTTGGACTTGGCTGCTGATTGC
>Ga0208767_1000363_pt1 | contig 35925 bp, 58 predicted proteins | sample VirMetDEL_Mar_21_FD_184514 | JGI IMG/M metagenome (GOLD analysis project Ga0208767, IMG submission 184514) | Aqueous microbial communities from the Delaware River and Bay under freshwater to marine salinity gradient to study organic matter... | ecosystem: Environmental > Aquatic > Marine >... | reverse complement strand
CTCTTCTTTTTTTAGTGCCACTTTTTGAGTAGGGGGGTTGAGAGATTAATTTGTATATTTACAACAAAACAATATTATGAAGCCAACTAAAATTAAAGAGTTAACAGGTACGGCAAGGAAGGACAGATTACCAAAGAATGAAATGCAGCCCCCATTAGTTAAGGATGCAAATGTTCCAACTGTATTAACAAATAAATATGCAAGGAAGGAGTGGGAAAAACAAACAAAGATTTTAAATGATTTGGGAATGCTTTGTGATACTGATACAAGTTTATTGATTGCTTATTGTATTGAAGTTGGTAATTACTTTACTTTAAAAGAAAGGGTTGGTGATAACATTACTTTTAATACACCTAATGGCCATGTGATGGTATTGCCAGAAGTAACTGAAGCAAATAAAAGTTTGCAGAACATGATTAAAATGTCTGGTTTGTTTGGATTCAATCCAGCGGCAAGAACTAAAATTGAAATGCCAACAAAAAAACCTAAAGATAATATTGGAGGTTTATTGTAATGTATAAAAAAATAGTCAATAAATATATAAAAGACGTTCAATCTGGAAAGGTTGTGGCCTGTGAATTTGTCAAACTTGCTATTAAAAGGCATTTATCAGATTTAGAACGTGAAGATATTTATTTTGATGAAGATGCAGCAAATCACTTTTTAAAGTTTTCCTCTTATTGTAAATATACAAAGGGGCAATTAGCAAAGGAAAAAAGAAATATTGAATTAACCCCGCAACAGGTATTTAGATATTGGTGTTTATTTGGTTGGAAAAGAGAAAATGGAACAAGAAGATTCAGAAGAATTTATTTTGAAGTAGCAAGGAAGAACGGTAAAAGTGAAGAAGCCGCAATTGTTTCTTTATACTTGACAATATTTGATAAAGAAGAAGGTGCTGAGGTGTACTGTGCGGCCACAACAATGGGACAAGCTAGAATGGTTCACGATGCTGCGATGGTAATGGCTCGAAAGTTAAAAAATGATAGTCCAGAAATTGACTCATTAGTTAGGTTAACAGGTGGAGGAAGAACGGGAGGAAATATTTCAGTTTTAGAAACCAATTCAAAATGTGAACCTTTACCCGCTAATGATGATAAGTTGGATGGTTTAAATCCCCATGGAGGTATTATTGATGAATATCATGCACACAAAACTTCACATTTGTTGGAAGTTATTCAAACGGGTATGGGATCACGTGAGCAGCCAATGTTGTTTATAATAACAACGGCTGGATTTGAAAAACAATTCCCATGTTATTCAGAAGAAAGAAAACTAGCAATTGAAGTTTTAAAAGGTGTTAAAATTGATGATTCACTTTTCACTGTTATTTATACACTTGATGAAGGTGATGACTGGAAGGATCCAAAAGTATGGATAAAAGCAAATCCAAATATTGGAATTACACCGACATTTGAATACATGCAAGAACAATGTGATCAGGCAAAAAATAAAGGTGTTAGCAAAGAAGTTCAATTTAAAACTAAAAACTTAAATGTTTGGACTGATTCAAGTATGGCTTTTATAAGTGATGATAAATGGATGAAATGCGGTCAAGAATTACCAGATTTAAAAGGTCGCGTTTGTTATGGTGGTTTAGATTTAGCAAGTGTAAGTGATATGAATGCATTTGTATTAATTTTCCCACCAATTGAAGAAGATGAGCCAACTTGGGTTATGCCTTTTTTTTGGATCCCTAAAGCAACTATTGAAAGAAAAAATGAAATAGGTAATTTCAGACAATGGGAAAGGGATGGTTTTATTCGTGAAGCTGGTGAAGAAGTAATAAATCAAGGTGTTATTATTCGTGATATTATTGAAATTGCACAGGAATATAAATTAAAAACATTTGCATTTGATAGGTTTATGGCTTATAATGGAATTGTTCAAAGTTTACATGATGCTGGTTTGGAAGGTTTTGAATTTGGTCAAGGTTTTAAAAGTATGAGTCAACCGACAAAAGATTTAGAAGGTAAAATTTTGAGTAAAAAAATTGCTCATGGTGGGAATCCTGTTTTGAGATGGCAAGTTGGAAATGTAGAATTATCTGTTGATCCAGCAGATAACATTAAATTGGATAAGAAAAAGAGTCGTGAAAAGATTGACGGAATGGTGGCACTTGTTATGGCATTAGGTTGTGAAACTGCATTTGTTGATGAAGGTGATTCAGTTTATGAGGAAAGAGGAATAAGAACTTTATAATGGGTTTTTTAATCTTTCTTCGTAATTCATTTTAGAATCCCCTTTTAAGTGCTTTACAAGGCTTTTTTTTGTGTGGTACATAGTTCTTCCCTTATCGTGCCAATAGCGGCTTATTTGCCCCCCTAATCCACTACCTAAATTAATATTGAGTTCCTTTTGTAATATTTGCCACCGATATAATGAAATTGGCTGAATTTTAGTGTTAAAAATTTCTTTGTCGGATATAAAACAAAGGTCATTCCATTGAGTTTGAATATATTCATTTTTAATTATTGGTTTAAAGTTTGTCCAATTTGGTTTTTTTGTTCTTTGATCTGTTAAAATTGAAAGTGAAATTTTGTTTTTATCATCTAATCCTTCCCAAAGTTGAACGCAATTTTTAATAAAATTTGGCTGAATATCAACATCATCAGGTAAAAATATGTAATAATCGTATTTTTTAGGTGTATTTTCAAAAATATGCTTGAATTTAAGCCATAAATACTCTTTTCCATAGTTAAACTTAAACTTTACATAATTAGGTGTAAATGGTTGAAAATCACTGCAATCATCATAAATTAAAACGTCAGTTTCTTGCTTTTCAAGTTTATCAATCAAATTAATTAATGATTCCTTTCTATTATATGATGTAATTATTGTTAGAACTTTCATTTTTTGATTATTTTTGTAACATTACAAATATAATAAATGAGTAAAAGTTATTTAAAAGAAATTGAAAGATTAACTGATCAGATTGGTGATGAGTATTATTTAAGTCATTATTTGGATTTAATGTCAGATGGTTATTTTGATTGGAAGATTCAACAGGATTATGAGTATATGAGTCCGAGATTTTGGGAAATTTTCGGATATAAACCAGAAGAAAAAGAACATAAACCTTCTGCATGGATGGAAATGATTGATAAAGATGATTTAAAAAAGGCTGGTGAATTATTAAATAAACATTTTGAAAGTCATGGTGAGATTCCTTATATTATCGAAGTAAGGTATACACATAAAAAAGGCCATATAGTAACAGTTTTATGTAGGGGTAAAGTAATTGAATGGAAGGGTGAAGAACCTTTGAGAATGATTGGTACGCACACAGATATAACAGAATTAAGGAAATAATGGATGGTTGGAACGAATACAGTAAGATGGTTTTGCACGAATTAAAGAGATTAAACGATGGTGTTGAAAAATTAGAAGTTGGACAACAGCAAATTGAAAAAGATATCATAATGCTACAGGCAAAGGCCACAATATGGGGTTCTGTTGGTGGTTTTATAATTGCTTTATTGACTAATTTATTGTTTTTTCTGATAAATAAAAATTAATATGGAAATCCTTAAGAAAAATGCAATTACTTTAGTTTTATTTGTTGTTGCAACTGTTGGAACTTTTACATGGAATCTAATTCAGAAGGGTGGTGAAGTTGAAATTAATGAAAAAATTGATGCTAGAATTGATCAAAAAATTAAAACAGGTGGTTTAGTTCGTGTATTATTGCAGTCTAAAGAGATTGAAAAGTTTACTGATGAAGCTGGAAAAACTATACATGATCAAGTAGTTAAAAATATAATGCGAAAAGATACAAATAAGGTTTCTTTACGTGCTATCATAGGAAAAGGAACTAAGCTGAGGGATGAAGATGTTCCCGATGCTATAATAAGAGTAATAAATGATTACAATAATGGGAATTTAAAGTGCAAACACACTAACATTTTAGACTGATGTACAAATTAAGCAAAACAAGTAGAAAGAGAATTGAAGGAATTGATAAAGTATTGATCGATATAATTGAAACTGCAATTGTTGACAGTCCTTATGATTTTGGTATCCCTAAATTCGGTGGAATGCGTACAGATGAAGAACAAATTGAAATGTATGCACAAGGCCGAACAAAGCCAGGGAGAATAGTCACTTGGACATTGAACAGTTACCATAAATCAGGAAAAGCATTTGACATCTATGCTTATGTTGGAGGTGCTAAATGGGATCATAAATACTTGGAACCAATCGCCAGGCATTTACAAAAAGTTGCTAAAGAACAATTTTGTGTTGAGCTTGAATGGGGTTTTGATTTATGGGGTAAAGATGGCGCACATTTTCAAATTAAATAATTATGGGAAAATTCAAAGAAGAACATGGCAAAACTAAAGTTGGTTCATTCCTTCAAAAGTTTGCTCCCGATATTCTGGATGTTGTTGGTGATGTGCTACCAGAAAAAGGTGCATTAGGCATTATTAAGAACTTAATTAGTAAAGACGATAAACTAACTGCTGAACAAAAAGCTGAAGCATTAGAGTTGTTAAAAATAGATTTAGAAAACACAAAGGATGCGAGAGATATGCAAAAGGTGGCTTTGGCTCAGGATGATTTATTTAGTAAGCGTTTTATTTATTATTTATCTGTTTTTTGGAGCGTTATTTCTGCAGCTTATTTATTTTTTGCAACATTCACAGAAATTGCTAATGAAAAAATGGCTGATACTGTTCTTGGTTTTTTATTGGGTACAATAATTTCAACAATAATTAACTTTTATTTTGGTAGTTCAACAGGATCAAAGGAGAAAGACAACAAATAAATAAAAAAAATATATCTTTGAAAGCCCCTATTTATAGGGGTTTTTTTATTTTACAAACTTTTTTATTAAAAATAATTGTACAAACGTTTTGTATTAACAAAAATAGTTGTACTTTTACATTAAGTTTAACAAATTAAAACAACTACAACGATGACAACTTTAAAATTTAAAACAGTAAAAACATTGGTAGGGGGAGAATTAGCGGGATATATGGAAGAAAAAACTTTAGAATGTGGTTCTTGGGTTATTGGTAGAAATGGAGCTTATATAGATGACGTGTTTACTCATTGGGCGGGAGACTGGTATGTTGAAAGAAACGGGAAAACATATTCCACCAATAAAACAAAAAAAGATTGTGTTAATTATATTAAAATGTGGTTGTCTTATAACCCTAATGATAAATAATATGAAAGATTGGAAAGATATAATACAATTACCAACAGATAAAGAATATAGAAAATTTATAAACAAGATAAAAATTATGGAAATATTAAGTATGAGAATTGAAGTGGGTGGAATCGAAATTGAAATTGTAGGCAGTTTTAAAGAAGAGGACAGGGAAGAAGTAGAAGAAATTTTAATGTATTATGACTTTTACACTATGTGGATTGATAATTTGGCACAGAGAAATGAAGCCAGATCCATCAATAACAAAAAGGAAGTTAGACTGGAAGAATTAGGAATTAAAAGTTTTAAAAAAATAGGATTAATAGATTAAGTTATGGAATTAATAAGCGTTGAAGGAATAGATTTTGACACCAATTTTATTGAATTGTTATTTGATGGAATCTTTAAAGAAGGGTTTTATGTAACTACTGAATTTGATTATGATATTGAAGTTGTTGATGCTGGTGATAGCATTACTAATTGTAGGGAAGTAAAAGGTGCAACAAATATTACATTTTGGTATTTCCAAGTATGGAATGCAGAAAATGAAGAAGTAGAAATAAATGAAAGAGAATTAAAGAAAATAAAACAATTGGTTGAATTTAAATTGATCGATTTGTTATGTGATGAATTAAATGACTATTAAAATAAGAAAAATGGAGATTTACAAAAAATTATTTAGAATACAAGAAGAAGTTATTGGATTAGGAAAGGATTCAAAAGCATTCGGATATGATTATGTTTCAGGAACTAAAATACTATCAGTAATTAAGCCTTTAATGAAACGTGAAGGGTTATTATTAAAACAAGAAGTTATTGAAATAGAAAACACAAGACAAGATTATGAAGCAAAAAAAGGTTCTAAATCAGAAATACTTTCAAAAGTAATGATGAAATTCACTTGGGTTGATATTGAAACAGGAGATAAAGATGAAAATTTATTTGGTGCTAATGGTCAAAATGGATTTGATAAAGGTGTTGGAAGTGCTTTAACTTATGCTGAAAGATATTTTTTACTAAAGTATTTTCATATAGCAACAGATGAAGATGACATTGATAGACCTAAACCTAAATTAGAAGATGCCAAATTAGAAGGGTGTGATAAGTGGACTCCTCAACAGAAACAGATAGTAAGAAATAAATACAATTTAACAGAAGAACAATTAGAAAAACTTAATTAATATGAACACAGAACAATTATTGCAAGATGTAATGGATGGTAATGAATCACCTTTCAAGGCTTTATTCGAGCTTAAACAACAGTTAGCAACTATAAAAACAGCTATTGAAGTTGTGGAAGTGGAAGCTTTTAATCAGGCGGAATATGAGGATAAAACTTTTATCAAAGATGGTTATAAAATTGAAAAAAGAAATGGTGCAAAAAGATGGAATTTCAAAGCTTGTAAAGACTATCAGATTGCTAAAGATAACTTATCAGAAATAGAAGATGGATTAAAAACGAATTACAAATTATGGGAAAGTGGTAAAAGTGCGGTTGATGAATTTGGTGAAGTTGGTGATGTACCACAAGTTACTTACAGTAAAGACTCAATGATCATTAAAAAAATTAAATAACATGAAAAAAGATGCAAAAGGAAATAAATTAAAAGAAGCCATTGGAACTGGTATTGACCACGAGCATTGGAAAAAAGTGAAAGAAGCAAGGGCAAAAAATTCAATCATAACTTTTAGATGTTCAAATCTTGAAAAAGAAAAATTTGTAAATAAAGCAAATGCAGTTTCAGAATTAAATGAAAGTGAAGTTTTAAGGTTATTAATCAATGGTTTTATTAATGGTAAAATAAAAATTAAATAAGATGGAAAAAATTTACATAATAATAGCAATAACACTTTTAATGGCCATTTGTTTGCTAATGATAAAGAATCATTTGTTGAACGATCAATATAATTATTTAAAGGATGATTATGAAGCAATTGAAATTCATTTATTAGAGAAGCAAGAACGATTAAGAAACTACACTTTAGTTTCAATAGAATTGAATAATATTTGCGATAAGTTCCCTTCTTCAAGAAAGGAGAAAGCAAAAAATGAAAAATTACAGAAACTTTTAAACGAATTAAATTAATGGCAAATTTATTAATACCTGTAACATTGGATCGCTCCAACAGAAAAAAAGATAAATCAGTTAGTCTAACCTTTATCACTCAATTAGAACAGACATCAGAAGAATTTATGAAAATAGATAGCCTTTTAAATGATTCTGGGGTTCTTTATTTTAAATCTAATGGAAACCTTACAAAAGAAGAAATTAATGCCTTAGATGATGTTGAAATTGAAGTGGAAGGAAAGACAAAAAGCCAAAGGTTAAGAAATGTGCTATACATTTTAAATAAACAGAATAAAGATATTGATTTTCACACGTTTTATGCTGATGAAATGGAAAGGATTATTGAGCATTTTAAAGGAAAATTAAAAAAAGATTAAATTATTTTGTATAAACATTTTGTATTAACAAAATTAATGTTACTTTTACACCAGTTAAGAACTTAAAACAACTACAAAATGGAAATCACAGTAAAAACAGAAATGAAAAGAAGAATGGATTTAGTAAATGATTTATCTTTTAGAAAAATTTGTGCAAAACACGCTGAGTCAATAGGAATAACACCAAAAGAATGGAATGAAAATAAAGCAATGATTATTTTAAAATTTGCAAATGATTTTTGTTCAATGGAAAACAAAATGAACTAATAATAAAAGGGGGTGTAAGGCAATTAAGCCGATCAAAAACTTATCTGAAGTGAGTTGCACCCCCATTAAACTACAAACTATGGAATATAAACAATTTTTAGAAACAAAGAAAAAAAGCCACATAGAAAGTGGTTTTAAAATTCATGAAATGCAATTAAATAATAATTTATTTGATTTTCAAAAGCATATTGTTAAGATAGCACTTCAAAAAGGGAGATTTGCAATATTTGCTGATTGTGGACTTGGAAAAACTTTAATGCAATTAAGTTGGGCAGAAGCTATTTATGATCACACTAATCAACCAGTATTAATTTTAGCACCTTTAGCTGTTGTTAATCAAACTTCAAACGAAGCTATCAAATTTGGTATTAATCCAGATTCATTTGAAATAACTAATTATGATCAGCTTAAAAATATAGATGTAAGTTTATATTCTGGTGTTGTTTTGGATGAAAGTTCTATTTTAAAAGGTAAAGATGGTAAATTAAGTAAATTAATAATTGATAGTTTTATTTCAACCCCTTATAAGTTAGCATGTACTGCAACTCCATCACCAAATGATCACATGGAATTAGGGCAGCATAGCCAATTTTTAGGAGCTATGAGCTATTTAGAAATGTTAGCAATGTATTTTGTTCATGATGGTGGTGAAACTTCAAAATGGAGATTAAGAAAACACGCGAAAGATAGCTTTTGGAAGTACGTATGTACTTGGTCTTTATCTTTAGATAATCCTCAAACTTTAGGATTTAATGGAGAAGGTTATAACTTGCCAGAAATAGAATATATTGAACATATTATTCCTGTTGATAATAATACAAATACTTTATTTGGTGATGTTGCTGTAAGTGCTACTGATTTACATAAAGACTTAAAAAGATCATTTGAAAAAAGAATTAATAAAACTATTGATTTAATACAAGAAGAAAATGATCAAACTATAATATGGACTTTAAAGAATGATGAAGCTACTCAATTAAATAAAGTTATTGATGATAGTATTAATGTTCAAGGATCAGATAAAGCAGAAGTAAAAGCAAAAAATTTAAACGGATTTGCAGATAAAGAATTTACCAACTTAATTACCAAAACATCAATTGCATCATTTGGTATGAATTACCAACAATGTCATAACATGATATTTACTTCTTATGATTTCAAATTTGAAGCATTTTATCAAGCAGTTAGAAGGTGTTATAGGTTTGGACAAAAAAACAAAGTAACTGTTCATTTATTAGTTCCAGAATCACAAGTTAATGTTAGAAAAACAATATTACAAAAAGAAAAGAATCATAAAGAAATGATAAAACAAATGGCTAAGTATTCTGCTGATGCTGATTATAAATTAAACAAATCAAATGTAATGATTAATAAAAAAGAAATTAAAACAGATAAATACCATATTGTTAATGGTGATTGCGTTCAAGAAGTAGCAAAATTAGATGATAATGTTGCTGATTTAGTTGTTTTCTCTCCGCCATTTGCAGAATTGTATGTTTACTCTGATAAGTCAGAAGATATGGGAAATGTGAGTAATTATAAAGAATTTGAACAACATTTTAAATATTTGATCCCAGAACTTAAAAGAACTTTAAAAGATGGAAGGATTGCAGCTGTTCATTGTATGGATTTACCAATTCAAAAAGGTAAAGAAGGTTTTATTGGTTTAAGAGATTTTAGCGGTATGTTAATTGAATGGTTTACAGAACAAGGATTTATTTATCATGCTAAAACAACTTTATGGAAAAATCCAGTAACAGAAATGCAAAGAACTAAAGCATTAGGTTTATTACATAAAACAATTAAAAAAGATAGTTCTATGTCAAGAGTTGGAATACCTGATTATGTTTTGTTTTTTAGAAATGCTGGAGATAATGAAATACCAATAACTCATCAATCTACAGATGAAAGTAAGCCAGATTATTTACCAGTTGATTTATGGCAAAAGTATGCATCACCTGTATGGATGGATGTTGATTATAAAAGAACTTTGCAATACAGAAGCGGTAGGGATGGTAATGATGAAAAGCACATTTGCCCATTGCAATTAGATACTATTGAAAGAATCATACATTTATATTCAAATGAAGGAGAAACAGTACTAAGTCCATTCGGAGGTATTGGTTCAGAAGGTTTTCAAGCAATTAAGATGGGTAGAAAAAGTATTTCAGTTGAATTAAAAGAATCTTACTTTAAGATTAATGAAAAAAACCATAGAGATATTGTAAGAGAAAATGAATCAGTATTAACATTATTTTAAAAACATGGGGCTATTAATTTAGCCCCATAAAAACAACTACAAATGACAAACAATGATAAAGAATGGGGCATTTTAGCCTGTTTATTTAAGGCTACTGTTGAACAGCAATCAATGCTTATAGGATTACCAAAACAAAGAGCTAAATTAATATTTAATAGATGGGTGAAAGAAGGTAATAATTTATTAAAATTAATTGAATCTGCAACAGATGAAGATAAACTTGAAGAAGTTACTTCTGTAATTGAAAATTCTATAAATGAACTTAGATATTCATCAAATAAAGAAAAACTATGAAGCCAAAAACACAAAAAGACGAAGTATTATTGCACCTAATCACTTATGGTACAATTACAAGTTTAGAAGCGATCAAAGAATATGGAATAACAAGATTGGCAGATAAAATTTATTTATTAAGAAAAGAAGGTTTTGATATATCCAGCGAATTGGTAAAATTCAAAAATAGATATGGAAACACTTCAAGTTATGCAACATACAAATTTTACTAAAATGGAAAATAAAATGAATTATTGGGTGGCACCTTGCTTTATGACACCAAAGAATGAAATGAAAGTTAGGTCTGCAAATGTTATTGAAGATGTTTGCAATGTGTATGGAATACAATTAGCTGATTTAATGAGCAAAAGAAGACACAGAATTTTAGTTGAACCGAGACAGGTTTTATTTTACATCTTGCACAAGCGAATGAATATACCATGCCAAAAGGTTGGGGCAATGTTTAATAAAAATCATGCAACGGTTCTTCATGGTGCGAATAACATAAAACAGTTTATGAAATACGAAAAGCATTTAAGGGAAAGAATTACAGGTGTATTAATCAGGAATGATTATTTTGCACTAACTAATAATATAGAAACAAGTAAAGACACAATTTATAAAAAATAAAAATTATGGTACAATTAATAGGAATTTTAGCAGCAGCAATTTTAGGGGTTTTAATAGTTAGACTTTTTGGGGCTTGGATGCTTAGAATAGATGTGGTGATTAAAGAATTAAAAGAAATTAATAAACAATTAAATAATAAATAAAATGAGTGAATTAGCAGTAAAAGGAAAATTGGTAAAAAAGTTAGCAATTGAAAATGGAACAAGTAAAGCTGGAAAGGAATGGAGTAAACAAAACTTTGTAATTGATACAGGTGCGCAATACAATCCAGAGGTTTGTTTTCAAGTTTTCGGTGATAAAGTTGATCTATTAAACAACTATAAAGAAGGGCAAGAAATAGAAGTTAAATTCAATGTTTCTTCACGTGAATTTAATGGAAAATATTATCACAATTTAGATGCTTGGTTTATTAGTGGTCAAAAGAATGTTAAGCCAGAAGTTGAACAACTTGCAAAAGCTATTGATGCTGAAAATGATGATTTACCATTTTAATTAGTATCTTTGTAATAAGAATTGAAAAAACGAATCGCAGTCGTTAAAATAATTCAAACACATTTAAGCCTTTAAAGGGGATTCGCTGCGATCGATGAACCTTTAAAGGTTTTTTTATTTTATAAAATTTTTTAATTATGATTTACAAATTCGATGAAAAATTCAATGGAGGAAAAACATTTGAATTAGAACAAGATAGCGGATCAACTGCTACATTAACAATAAGAGATTTCGTTAATGAAACTAATATAAATTTTAGGCTTGATAAAATACAGCTTTATGATTTGATTGGTTCTTTACATTCAGTACAAACTAAAATAAAAAAATTTAAGGAGGTGCAAAATGGCTAAAGATTTACCATATTTCAAATTCTATTGTTCAGAATGGAATGATGGAGATATTACATTAGAAGAAATTAATGTTCAAGGTGTTTTTATAAACGTATGTTCTTATTATTGGAGTAATGAATGTATGTTAACAACAGTTAAACTTTATAAAAGATTTAAACACTTTAAAAATGAAATTGATACATTGATACAGGAAGGTTTAATAAGAGAAGAAAACGAATATATTAATATTAATTTTTTAGATGAGCAAAAACAAGAAAGTGAAGAGCGTTCAAAGGTTAAAAGTAAAGGAGGAAAAGCAAGTGCAAAAGCACGAAAATTGAAAAAACTTGAGCAAGAAAACAACAGAACTTTAACAGAAAGTCAACAGGTGTTAAATTCTTGTTCAACAGAAAGTCAACTATTAAGAGAAGAGAAGAGAAGAGAAGAAGAGATAAGAGAAGATAATAATATATTAGATTTTGAAAAATTTACAACATGGTTTAATTTACGAAGAACTCAATATTTAGAAATACCTTCAAATATCAAAAGATTAACCTATTCAGAAAAAACAACATTGGCACTATTAAAAAAAGATTACACAAAAGAAGATTTTGAAAAGGCAATGTATAATCTATGCAATGATGATTGGGCAAATAAAAATAATCAAGTTCTTTGCAGCTATTTTCTACAAACAAAAATCTTCAATAAATTTCTTTCAATAGATAAAAAACCAATGTTAACTAAAAAACAAAGAACTTTAAGGGGGGGTGTAATATGATCACTAATCAACAAGAAATAAATTCATACCTTCAAGATTATCATGCTGGGAGAATTTCAAAAGGTTTAGATACTGGATTACAAAAGTTGGATGATTCTTTAAGATTCAAGAAAGGCCAATTAACAATTATCAATGGTTTAGACAATGTTGGGAAAACAATTTGGATTTTATGGTATTATTTAGCATTATCAGTAAGGCATAACATCAAATGGTGTATTTATTCGGGAGAAAACAAAAGCGGTCAATTGGTTAGACAATTGATTCAATTTTACACAGGACAAAGGTTAGCAGACATGGAATTAAGCGAAGTTTTCAAATGTGAATTACAGATTGCAGAATGGTTTACTTTCATAGATAATTCTAATTTTTATAAATCAAAAGATTTATTTAAAATATTTGATGAAGGTGATTATGATGGTTGTTTAATTGATCCTTTTACAGGAATGGACAGAGAATATACTCATGCTGCAAATTACGACTTCCTAAACGAAGCAAGAAATTTTTGCAATCAAACAGGTAAAAGTGTTTATGTTAACACTCACGTAGTTTCAGAAGCAGCAAGGAGAACGTATGCAGAAGGTCATGATTATGCTGGATATGCTTCACCACCTTCAAAGAGTCAATCAGAAGGAGGGCAACCATTCGGGAATCGAACAGATGACTTTTTAACCATTCACAGATTAGTTGGCCACCCATTAAGAAATTTTATCACAGAAGTTTATGTCAGAAAAATTAAAGATACTGAGACAGGTGGTAAAGTTACTGCAATTGATGATCCTTTAGATTTTGAATTTAATTCTGGTTTAGGGTTTACAATTGATGGACAAAACATATTAAACCAAACAAAAAATAACGATAATGATTTGAAACCTTTGCCATTAAGCGATGATTTTGATCAATATGAAACAGCACCATTTTAAATTATGAATAAATATTTACAAGAAGTACAGGAAGCGAAATCATTTTTGTATGGCCAAATCGAACTTTATAAAATTGAATTTTCAGAAACAGGAAATAATAAATATTTAGATGTCATGAATAAAATTTACAAAGTTGGAAAGACAATAAAAAAAATGGATGAATTAATTTTACATTTACACAAGGAAAACAAACAATTAAAGAAATAATCATTTTAACGCGATTTAACGAACGATAATTTTATTTTGATATGAGAATATGTAAAAACTGTAAAGAACGATTTAAACCCATTTATAATAGCATACAACAAGCCTGTTCGCTTAAATGTTCAATTGAATTATCAAAAAAGTTATCTGAAAAGAAAAAAGCAAAGGAATGGAACAAGGAAAAGAAAGCAAGAAAAGAGAAATTGAAAACAAGGGAGGATTACTTTCAAGAAACATTAAAAGCATTTAATTTTTACATAAGGGCAAGAGATAAAAATAAGCCTTGCATTAGTTGTGATAAACCTTCTGGATCTTATAAATTAACTTCTGGTCATTTTTACCCACAAGGAACTTACAGAAATATTGCATTAGATGAAAGAAATGCACATGGTCAATGTTGGTACAACTGTAACAAAAATAAGTCTGGTAATTTGCATGAATATAGGCCGAGATTAATTAAAAAGATTGGATTAAAAAAAGTCGAGGAATTAGATTATGATGCACAAAATTTAGTTTCAAAATATTCAATACCAGAATTAAAAGTTTTAAAGATTAAATTTAATGAAAAGGCAAAAATATTAAATAAGAATAATTAAATTTGTAGTCGTAGTTTAAGTTTAGCGGCTTAATGCAAAAGGTTCTACATTCCTGCTACGATTCTTTAATAATGTAGATAAAAAATGTATTATGAAAAATCAAGAAGTCTGGGCAGACGTAAAAGGCTATGAAGGTATTTATAAAGTTTCAACATTGGGAAATGTTAAGCGGGTTGGTAGTTTTAGAGGTGTGAATAAATCTTATTTAAATGGTTATTATTTAACACCAGTGGATAATGGCAAGGGTTATTTTAGAATAAAGCTAACTGTAAACAATAAGTCCAAAAGAGTTATGTTGCATAGAATAATAGCAGAAGCCTTCATACCTAATGTTAATAATAAGCCAGTAGTAAATCATTTAGACGGAAACAAAAAGAATAATGATATATCCAACCTTCAATGGTGCACTCAAAGAGAAAACTGTATTCACGCGTATAAAATCGGATTAAGAAAAAAAAAGGGTTGAAAGTTTTGTATAAATTAAAAATTAAGCAATTAGAAAAATGAAAGATAAATTATTAATATCATTTTCGGGAGGTGAAACATCTGCTTTTATGTTATGGTGGATTTTAAGAAATTGGAATGATAAATATGAAATAAAAATTGTATTTGCTAACACAGGAGAAGAAAATGAAGAAACATTAATTTTTGTAAAAAAATGTTCTGATTATTTTAAATGCGAAGTTGTATGGGTTGAAGGTGTTTTTCATAAAGAGTATATGAAAGGAACAACACATAAAATTGTAAACTTTGAAACTGCGACAAGATCCAAAAAATTATTTGAAGGAATGATTGAAGTGTATGGAATACCAAATCAAGCTTATCCACATTGCAATAGGGAATTGAAGTTAGCACCAATTAAAAGCTATTTAAAATCTATTGGTTGGAAAGATTATTATACTGCAATAGGAATTAGGAATGATGAAATTGACAGGGTTAACGCAAAAAGAAAAAAATTAAAATTACTTTACCCACTAGTAACAGATAAGCCATTTACAAAGCAGCACATTAATTTTTGGTGGAGTCAACAACCATTTAGATTGGAATTAAAAGGCTATGAAGGTAACTGCAAAACGTGTTGGAAGAAATCAGATAAAAAATTATGGACAATAGCAAGGGAAACACCAGAAAAGTTTAAAAGTTTTATTGATTTAGAAGAAAAATACAGCAGATTTATTCCACAAAAAAGAGAAGATAAGGGTGATACAATAACATTTTTTAGAAGTAACAGATTTGCAAAAGATATTTTAGAAGAATCAAAAACTAATATTGACCTTGTTCGAGATGACAGCAAAGATTTAAACTTTCAAAGTAGTTTGTTAGATGATGAAAGTTGTGATATTTATTCTGAATGTGGTGTTGAATAAAAAAATAAATGTTTTTATAGTAATGTATTAAATAAATTACTATTTTTGTAAAACTAAAAAGCTGGAGCGTTCTTATTGTTTGTTTTCTTGTAAAATAAACGTACATAAAAAGCAAAGTTTAAAAGGCTTCTTTGCTTTTAATTAAAAGAGAAGAAAATATGTTGACAAATGTAATAGTAATGCAATCAGAAGATGAAGTTGAAGTTTGGGGATGTGTCACCAGATTATGTTTAGCACATCCAAATTTCAGTTATCATTATTTGAAGGGGTTAAAGTTTCCTTTCAGTTATATGGGTTGGAATTTTAGAAAGATAAAGTACAATGAAAAGAATTGAATACAAGGCCATAAATAGCATTGAATTAGGTTTTGATAATGGTTATCATTTTATTTTAATCATTGCAAAAGGTTATAAATTTAAAAGGCTTTTTTCAAAACTTTCATCAGCTAAAAAGCACTATCAGAAAATTGAAAATAAGTTGCAAAGTAAATATAAAATAATATGAAGAAACCATATTTGGATGAATTTGACAGATGGATAATGAGGACAGATAATGTATTTGGAAGGTCAATAAAACGAAGATATAAATTAATCAAGTTAAAAAAAAAATATTTTAAGATATGAGAAACGTAAACAATGCTTCATACAATGCTATTGAAGAACTAAAAAGAGATTCAGCATTAAAGAGTATAGCTTTAAATAGTTATTTTCCTTTACATGAAATAAAGGAAGTTTATAGAATTGTTGGTGATGTTGAGCGAGTTAGTAAAATTGTAAAGGTTTGTGAAGAATACAATTATGAGCCTACAAATATTGCAAACATAGTGAACGTCTTTAATTATAAAGAATTTTCGGAGTTTAAAGAAATTCCAGAATTTAAAGGAATAATGGACAAACTAAATGATTTATAATTAAATTCTTATTTTTACAAAATTGCCAAACTGCAAATTATGCAATACACTTTAAGAGATTATGAAGGGGAGTTTAATATTTTAGTGATGGAAAAGTTAACCATTAAACATTATATTGAGAAAACTAATTTCACAAAAAAAAAGATTAGTGAAATCTTAGGAATAACAGAACCAACATTGAGCAGCAAAATAAAAAGACATAATTTGAAATGAAAGTTACTGCAAATATTGCTTCTTTGTCAACAAGAAAAGAACAATTAATAAATACAATTAATTCTTTAATTGATCAAGTTGATAAAATTAATATTTGCCTTAATAATTATACTGAATGCCCTTTAGAGCATGACAAAGTGAATTATTTTTATTCAGATAATGTATTTGGTGATGCTGGGAAATTTTTATTCCTCAATGATTTTGAAGGTTATTATTTGACTTGTGATGATGATTTAATTTATCCTAAAAATTATGTTAAAGATATGATTGAAGCAATTGATAAATTTGGAATTGTATCACATCATGGAAGGACATTTACTAAATTTCCAATTGAAAGTTATTATAAAACACCTTCACACAGATTCAGATGTTTAGATGAAGTGAAAACAACAGAGCCTATTCAGATTTGCGGTACTGGTGTTTTAGGATTTCATACAAAAACAATTAAACCTTCAATGAAAGTTTTTGAAAAGCCTAATTTATCAGATATATGGTTTAGTATTTATGCTAATTCATTAGGGCTTAAAATATGGGTTTTGGCTCATGAAAAAGGTTATATTAATTATCAAGATATTCCTGTTGATGAAACAATTTGGGGGCAAAAAAAAGATAGTGATAAATTTGAAACTGATTTAATTAATAATTATTTTTTAAATAAGTAGTATTATTTAGTTAAATTTGTAATTAAATACAAAAATAAACACTTGAATAAATGAAGATACCCTTTACAAACATTCAATTTGGAGTAAGAGCAATGGAGAATGTAAGATCCATTTCTTCTGCTGCATGGGAAACAATAGGAAGTTCATCGACAAAAACAGGTGTAACAATTACAAAAGAAAATTCAATTACATTAAGTGGTGTTTATAATGCTGTGCAAGTGTATGCAGATTCAATTAGTAGTTTACCGATTTCGATAATAAATGAATCAAATGGTGCAAGGGTTAAAGATAAGGATCATCCTGTTTACCCTTTATTGGCTAGAGAACCAAACGCATTAATGACTTCATTTGTTTACAGGCAAATTATAATTCCAGAAATTTTATTGTGGGGAAATTCTTATTCTATAATAGAGTTTCAAAAAGGAACGCAAAGACCAATTTCATTATTACCTGTTCATCCTTCAAAAGTTGAAGTTGAAATTAAAGATGGTTTATTATGGTACACCTTCAATTTAGAAAAAGGAAAATTAATTTTAGATCAATCTAATGTACTTCATTTTAGAGGTATGGGTGATAATGTGATGGGTAAAAGTGTTATTGATTGTGCAAGGGAAAATCTAGGATTAGGAAAAGCATCAGAAGAATTTGGAAGTCGTTTCTTCGGTAATGGTGCTTCAATGACAGGGATTCTTGAAAGTGATAAATCATTAAGTGATAAGGCCTATACTAATTTATCCAATTCTTTTAATAATACAAATGGAGGGATTGCAAATGCAATGAAGCCTTTAATTTTAGAAGAAGGTTTAAGTTGGAAACCTGTATCAATTCCACCAGATTCAGCCCAATTTTTAGAGACAAGAAGGTTCAGCATTGAAGATATTGCAAGGTGGTTTAATTTACCCCCACACAAGTTAAAAGATTTAACAAGGGCAACATTCAGCAACATTGAAGAACAGGATTTGAATTTTGTAAAAGAATCAATTTTACCAAAGGTTATAAATATTGAACAGGAATTAAATAGAAAATTATTAAGGGAAAATGAAAAGGGATCAACATTCTTTCATTTTAATTTAGATGGTTTATTAAGGGGAGATATCAAAACAAGAACTGAAGCGTATAAGAATTTAATGATGGTTGGAGCGATTTCACCTAATGAAATAAGAGCTAAAGAAGAAATGAACTCTTATGAAGGTGGTGATTCTAAATTCATGCAATTGAATGCAGCACCAATAAATAAAGAAGGAACAAATCAAATAATAAAAGAAGATGAAAAAGGAGAAAATTAAATCACAGTTTAGAGGATTAAATATAAATTCTGGTAATATTGATGAAGAATCAAGAACGGTTGAATTAAGTTTCAGTTCTGAATTACCTGTTTCTAGATATTTTGGGAATGAGATTTTAGACCATGACCCAAAAAGTGTAGACTTATCACGTTTAAATAATGGTGCTGCTGTATTAGAGGATCATGGAGGTGGTCAAATTGGTAAAGTTATTTCAGCAAAAATAGAAAATGGAAGGGGGATGGCTAAATTGTTATTTTCAAAAGTTGGAAGGGGTGCAGAAGTCTTTCAAGACATAGTTGATGGAATACGTGAAAACATATCTGTTGGCTATCAATTAAAAGATTTAACAAGGGTTGAAGATGTTGATGGTGAACCTACATACAGAAGTATGAATTGGATGCCCTTTGAAATTAGTGTTGTTGGTACACCAGCTGATGTAAGTGTAGGAATTGGAAGGTCAAAAGAAGATTCAATTGAAATTGAAGTTGATGAATCATTCAGAAGTTTGGAAGATAAAAAGGAAGTGATTGAGCCAATCGAAAAAGAAATTAGAAAAAACTTTTTAAGTATTAAAGAAAAAGAGTTACTTTTGTTAGGAAAGTAAAAATTATTTTTATTAATAGGGTAATTTAGCCCGAAAACAATTAAAAAAATGGAGTATAATGTAAAAGCTGACTTGGAAAAAGCAGCAAAACATGCTGAGGATGCCAGAGCATTGGTGGATGTAGCAAAGTCAGAAGGTCGTGAATTGACAACTGAAGAAGATAAAAGATTTGATGATTTGATGAATTTGCATCAAAAAGCTGAAAATGCTGCTGATCAAAAAAGAAGATTGAACAAAACTTTTTCAGATAGTGTTGAAAAATTAGAAGAAAAAGCAGAACGTTCTGGAAAGTCAGTTGATGAAGTTTCTGATAATAAAAGAATGGCTGAGCAAGTTTTAAAGTCTTATTTAATGAGGGGTTTAAATGGCTTAACACAACAAGAAGCTGAATTTTATCAAAGAGCGCAATCAACAACAACCAATTCAGAAGGTGGTTATACGGTTGATGAAACAATGGGGAACAAGATTATCGAAACAATGAAGAATTTCGGTGGTATGCGTTCTGTTTGTGATATTCAATCAACTTCAAAAGGGGAGCAAATAAATTGGCCTACTAATAATGACACTGCAAATGTTGGCCGATGGTTGGCTGAAAATGCTGCGGCAACTAATACGGATTTAGTTTTTGGAACAACTGCAATTAATGCTTGGACTGCTTCTTCTGATTACATTCCTGTTTCAGCACAATTACTTCAAGATTCTTCATTTAACATTGAACAATTTATTGTTGATGCTTTAAGTAGAAGATTAGGAAGATTGAGTAATACTGCTTATACAGTTGGAGATGGGTCAAGTAAGCCAACAGGTGTTGTTGAAACTTCATTAATTGGAAAAGCTGCTGCTGGTGTTGCTGCTGTTACTTTCTCTGAAATTTTAGATTTAAAACATTCAGTTGATAGAGATTACAGAGTAAATGGGACATTCATGTTCAATGACAATACTTTAGTGGCATTAAAGAAAATCGCAATTACATCTGCAAATCAATCTTTATGGCAACCGGGAATTGTTGGAGGCGCACCCGCTACAATTGATGGTGATGCTTATGTTGTAAATAACGATATGCCAGATATGGCCGCTGGTGCTCATGCTTTATTATATGGTGATTTCAAGCACTATTTAATTAGAGATGCACAAGGAATAAACATTAGACGTTCAGAACACGTTAATTTCTTAAAGAATCAAATCACATTCTTAGGAGAATTAAGAACTGATGGAAAATTATTAGACGTGAATGCTGTTAAGCACATGAGAATGTCTAACACATAATTGTTTGTAGTTTGGCTTTAGTTAGTTAATCATTAAAGGGCTGCTGCAATAATGCGGTAGCCCTTTTTAATTTAAAAGAATAAAGATGAAGGTTGAATTTTTAGAAGTCATGGGTGGCAAAGATGTTATTTATGAGGTTGGTAAAGTATATGATTTAAAAGATGCTATTGCAAAAAGATATGTTGATCATGGAATTTGTAAATTAGTTGAAGAAAAAAAAGTTGTAAGAAAGAAAAAAACTAAAAAGTGAATTATCAAATAACAGTTGAACCAGCGGAAGAACCAATTACTTTAGCAGAAGCAAAGGAACATTTAAGGGTTGATTTTAGTGATGAAGATGATTACATCACAGCTTTAATAACTACTGCTAGAAAGTATTGTGAAAGCTATACAAATAGGGTTTTTATTACTCAAACATGGAGACAAAATATTGATTATTTCCCTAGAGTTATTCAGTTGAAAGTCAATCCAATAATAAGTTTAACAAGTTTAAAGTATTATGATACTGCTGAAAATCAACAAACAATTACAGACAATTCAAACAATTTTCAAAAGGATTTTAATTCTGATGTTGGATCTTTACATGAAGGATTGGTCAATGCATTTCCTTCTGTTGGTGATACAATTAATCCAATTGAAATAATTACCGTTTGTGGTTATGGTGCTGCTGCTGATGTTCCAATGAATATAAAACACGCAATGAAAATAATGGTTTCACATTTGTATGAAAATCGTGAAGGGGTTAATGTTGTTGTGGGAGGTTTAGCAATGCAGATTGAATTACCAAATGCGGTTAAACATTTATTAATGCCTTATAGAATTTTGACATTTGGATAAAAAGATTTTAATATTATTACCAATTTGGGGGCGTGAAAACATTACAAGGATATGTTTTGAAAACTTGGTTGAACTACAAAAGAAATATAATATTGAAGTGCTTTGTGTTGTGTCAGAACAATGGGCTAAATTAACGGCATTTGAATACGGTTTTAAGTATGTTGAAGCACCAAATGAATGTCTAGGTACAAAAATGAATATAGGTGTTAAGGAGTCTTTAAAATACGATTATGATTATTTGATGAATTTAGGAAGCGATGACATAATCACTGAAAAATATTTCAAAGAAATAGAACATTTATTTGAATCAGATTACCCTTTTTTTGGAGGAACAAAATTAACCTTTGTTAACAGCAAAAGTAAGGAATTGAAGACTGCTGATTATGGTGTAATGATAGGTGCTGGAAGATGTATAAAGAAAGATGAATTATTGAAGGTTTTAAATCGTACTGAAATGTATGATAAAATTCAAAGAGGTTTAGATTTGAATAGTATGAGCAAATTTAGGTGTCCAATGATTGAAGTTGAAAATTCATTTGATAGCCTTTACGATATTAAAAGCGAAATTAATATCTGGAAATATGATAATTTAGGAGGTGAAAATGTTAATTTTGAGAAAGGAATTGAAGGATTGACAACTAGACAGATTGATCAAATTTTAGAACTATGAAAGGGGGAATTTTAGACAGACGAATTACAGTGCAACAAAAGTCAGAAGTGATTGCATCAAATGGTCAAAGAACTTTAACATGGGCTAATTTGTTTACAACATGGGCTAATCCTGTTGAAAAGGATGGAAGAGAAAAGACTGATGATAAAAATCGTTCAACAACTAGAATGGTTTATTTTAGAATAAGATACAGAAGTACTATTACCAATGAAATGCGGATTGTATGGGAAGGGAAGTACTATAAAATAGAAGATACAAAGGAATTAGGAAGGCAAGAAGGGTTAATTATTAATGCAGTTTTATTATCTCAAACATAATGGCTAGGGATGGTTTAAGTATGAAAATTGAAGGTGGTGCAAAACTTGATATGCTATTAAAAAAAATGGCTATAACTAAACAATCAAGGGCATCAACTTTAGTTTATGCGGCTTTAAAGAGTGGTTCAAATGTTGTTAAGAAGTCTGCAAAAGCAAAAGCACCAATAGGGAAAACAAAGGATTTAAAAAATAGTTTAATTAACGGTACTAAAAGAAGGGTTAAAACACCGAGAGACGTTTTTTTGGCTTCTGTGAGTTTTAAATTTGACAGAGAAAAAAATGAAAATACAGGTACAGGTGGATGGGCTTCTTTATTTGTTGTTAGAGGTACAAAGAAACAGCATCCAAATAATTTCATGAAGAAAGCAGTCAATCAATCTAGGCCAACAGTGATTAAAAAAATAGGCACTAATTTGTCAAAAAGTATAGCAAGGGAAAAACAAAAAGAACTTAATAAATTAAAATAAAATGGCAAAAGGTGTTGGTGATGTTTTATACAGTATATTAAGCAATGACTCAAATATTTCGGGGATTGTTGGAACAAAAATATACCCTTTCTTGGCGATTGAAGATGTTGTTTATCCTTACATCGTTTACACTATTGAAGGAGTTGATCCAACTCAAACAGATGATGGTGTAAGCCCTTTGGATGTTAATTCTGCAAACATTGAAATTTATACAGAAACATTAAACGAAGTTGAAACTTTATCAAAATACATAAGAAATGCCTTAGACAGATATCGTGGCACAGTTGAAGGAATAGAGGTGCAAAGCGTATCATTTCAATCAGAAGATGGTGGTTATGCAGATGAAGACAGAGTATATTTAAAGATTCAAAGTTATTCTTTGCGAATGGTAACAATTTCAGCCTGTTTTAATAGGGTAACTGATTTGGCTGCTGTTGGAGTTTCAGAAACAGAAATTGATCTTACTTGGACTGATGTTGCAACGGGTGAAACGGGTTATGAAGTATGGACTTCACAAGATTTTATTGCTTGGTCATTGGTAGCAACAACGGGGGCTAATGCTTCAAGTTATTCAGTGACAGGATTAAGCACTTCAAGTTCTTATGCTTATAAAATAAGGGCTATAAATGCCACTGAATGTGGTGAATGGTCAAATGTTATAATAGGCGGTACAGTTACGGGATTTATTACAGTAAGCAATTCAAATGACACTTATTTGGTTAGTACAAATGTGGATTTAGAATTGCCCGATAATACTATACAAGTAACTAACAATTTAGATGAGGTTTTAAGCACTACTTACAACCCCGTATATGATAACATTACTATTGAAGTTCCTATTGCAACAGCCCCAAAAAGTGGGATAGAGTACCAACGAACCTATAGAACGTTACAATCGACATCTTATGCATTGTATGACGATGGTTGGCAAGAAGCAAACGGAGGCTATGATTTCGCAGAATTATCGAATCCTTTGTATTGTCAAAAGTTAGACTTTGCAACAGACCAAACGGGAGTTACTTTATTGTATGATAATGCATTTGGTAACAAATTTAGGTATACCTATGACGATGGGACGTTTATGCCTTTTGTAGTTTCCGATGTTTACGGAATAGACCACCTAACGGGGCTAGGTCATTACTTTGGTTCAGGATTAGGTAATCCCACTTGGGATGATTTATTTGGTGCGAGTGGTTTTTTGGAGGGGTTAAATACAGCGTCACAAGGTGGTTATAACGATTGGTTTGTTGCTAATATTAGAATGCTTGAGGTACTCGGAAAGAACGGCGGAGGTTCTCCAAATATGTATAATTGTCCTTATTATGGAGGTAATGCAAGTGGTCTGAATATAGCTTCGTCTTCTATCTCTAATAGCTCCACTTACCATAGGTATTATAACAACTCAGTAGCTTCATTTTATGCATCAAACATAACACCGAGAATCTTTTTATTAACAAGAATACATTATAAATGATAGAAATAGAACAAGGATTAATTTTAAATAATCCAACAATGACAATAAATAACATTTCTTATCCTCAACTTACAGATGAGGTAATTGTGGAATGTCATTTTAAAGAAGAAAATTCAAACTTTACACATTCGAGAAATTACACTTTTCAAAATGAAGGTGGTTTGGATTTGGTTTATTCTGATGTAATTGAGTTAATGAAAACAAACGAGGTTTTAAATCAGTTATTATGATAACGATTAAACAAATAGAAAGCCCCGCAGTTGTTACCGATGGGGTAACTAATGTAAACCTTTATGCGGGGCAAACTTATACTTGTGAAGTGCCAGAACCAAAAAGTGGGATAGCCTATCAACGGCCACAATTTACGGGGCAGATAGTTAGTTATGCGGTGGGTGATGACTATTCTAATAGAATAAACAAGCCTTATAGTGTAACACCTTCAAATCCAGAAAAGGTAGCATACTTAACAGACTTTAATACTTTAGGAAGTTTAAACGCTTTCGGTACGAATGAAAGGTTTACTGATGAAAACGGTTTGCAAGTTTATGGAATAGGGTATATTGTTGACCACTTAACGGGGTTAGGATGGAGTAATGCAATATTTGTAGGGGATTGGTTAGGTGGTATTTCTAACGCTACAACAAGCACTTTAGGAGGTTTTACAGATTGGAAATTGCCAAATTTTAAAGAATCCAATTCTATATTTAATTATAATACAAGTAAAGGTTTGAATTATGCTCCTTTCAACATAGACCATTCGGGGATTCAGACCACCTCAACTACTTTTATGAACCCCACAACCTATGCGGTTACTATGAATCCTATAAATTTAACGTCATCTTTTGTTTTAAAAACAGATACAGGTTCACGCAATATGCAATGCAGAAATCACTATTAAATAAAATTATGAATATAGAAATAGAAAACGGATTAATATTAAATAATCCAACAATGACAATCAAGTCAATTCAGTATGAGCAATTCGACAATTTAATAAATGTAGAATGTTATTTTAAGGAAGAGGGTTCAAACTTTACCCATTCAAGAAATTATATATTTGAGAATGTAGGCGGTTTAGATTTAGTTTATGCAGATGTAATTGAGTTGATAAAAACAAACGAATTATTAAACAAATTAATATAAAATAATTATGCAAGTAATATTAATAAAAGACTATAAGCCACATTCAAGGGTTTTAAAGAAAGGTACTGAAATGGGTGTAACTAATTCAAAAGGATTAGAATTGATCGAAAAAGGAATTGCAAAAGATGTCACAAAAGAGTACAAAGAAAACATTGAAGAAAAGCGAAAGGAAAATATTGAAGAAGTGGAAAAAGTAGTTGAAGAAGCTACTGAAAATAAAAGTAAAAAAACAAAAAAAAATAATTAATTTTACAATAAACAAAGTGCAAATTAGCACAATAAAATTTAAAAAAGATGGCAACAACAAGCGTTAAAAATGGAACTGATTTCGGGGTTTATGTAGGTGGTACAAAAGTGGCCTATGCTACAAGTGCAAGTATATCAATGTCAATGAGTACAAGAGAAGCAACAAATAAAGATTCTGCTGGATGGTCTGAATCATTGGAAGGATTAATGGAATGGTCTGTTGATGGTGAAGGTTTACTAGCATTAGATGCTTCTTATGGTTATGTTGATTTGAAAACAGTATTAACAGCAAGGGCAAATGTAACAATTAGATTTAGTTCAGAAACAAGTGGTGAAGAATACCATGAAGGGACAGCATATTTAGTTGATTTAAGTTCAGATAGTGCAACAGAGGAATCAATGACTTATTCATTCTCTTTCACAGGAACTGGACCTTTAAATTTAAAGCAATTAACATAATTATAAACAACCAAACTACAAATAATGGTAAAGATTAAATTAAATAAACAGGAATACACTTTAGACTACACTAACAAGGTGTTATTTGATATTGAAAGAAAGCTAGATATATCGATAATTAAATTATTCCAGAACAAAGAAATGTTGGAAAAGATTCATGTGATTTATACAATTGTACATTGTGGAATTGTTGAAGATATTTCATTTGATGATTTTAGTGATTCAGTAAATTTTGATGAATTAGGCAAAGTTTTGCCAAAAGCATTAAGTGAGATCACAGAAGGTTTTAATTCTGGATTAAAAAAAAAGTAAAGGAAGAAGAAAGTGATGATAATTATTCTTGGGATTGGGTTGAAATGCAAAAAATTGCTTATGGTTTTCTTAATTTAAAACCTAAAGAATTTTGGGAGTTACAACCAAAAGACATAATGTTAATGAATGAGGGTTTTCAGATGAAGCAACAATATAAGGAGGGCTTACATTTGGAAACCCTTCGTCTTTTAAGACATAATGCTTATGTAAATTATTTGGCTATTCCTACAAAAAAGAGCCATAAAAAAACAAGCATAACCAAATTTTATCCTTTACCATTAGACACAAATAACAAAGTACTAACAAAAGAAGAAGCCATTGAAAAGTTCTTCAAAAAAGAACCTTTAATAACAAATGGAAAATTAAGGGGTTACATTGGAGACAATTCAAATGAACTATTCAACAAAGAAGGTAAATTGATTGCTTACATTAAAGGAGAATTTATTGAATATATTAATTAAATAAAATGGGAAAAAGTAGTGGTTCAATATGGGTAAGTTTAGGGCTAAAAACTTCTGAATTTACAAAAGGGATAAAACGATCAAGAAAGGAATTGACAGGATTTCAGAAGTTTGGTCAAGGTTTAAAAGGTATGTTCAATCCTTTAACTATTGGTATTGGTGTTGTTGCTGGTTTAGGTGCTGCATTTAATGATGCTGCAAGAAGGGTTTCAGGTTTTGATTCTTCAATTAAAAATTTATCTTCAATAACGGGTGCAGTCGGTGAGGATTTAGAATTTTTAAAAGAACAAGCAATTAAATTAGGTTCAAGTTCAACTTTATCAGCTTCACAAGTTGCAGACGGTTTCAAGTTAATCGCAAGTGCAAAGCCCGAATTATTGGAAAGCGGGGTTGCTTTAAGTCTTGTCACTGAACAGGCTATATTGTTAGCAGAAGCAGCAAAAATTGATATGGTTCAAGCATCAAATGCTTTAACACTTTCATTGAATCAATTTGGTGGTTCAGCAAAAGATTCAGCAAAATTTGTTGATATATTGGCGGCTGGTTCAAAAATGGGTGCTGGTGATATTGAATTTTTAAATGGTTCTTTACAAAAAGTTGGGGGTATTGCTGCAAAGGCTGGTCTTTCATTCTTAGACACAACTGCTGCAATTGAAACTTTAGCACCTGTAATGGCAACGGGTGAAGAAGCGGGAACGGCATTTAGAAATATATTAGTTAATTTACAGAAAGAAGGTATTGGATTTGCATCAGGTCAATTTAACATAAATGATGCATTAGAAGAAGCGAAAACCATGTTCGACAACATGGAAGATCCAATTGAAAAGGCTGCAAAACAAACTAAATTATTTGGAAAGCAAAATTTAGCAGCTGGGCAACAACTAATAAACAACATACCTATATTTGAAGAATTTCAGACTAGTTTAGATAAGAATGGAGTTGCTGCAAAACAAGCTGCTACCAATTATGATACTTTTGAAGGGTCAACAAAAAGACTTGATTCAGCTTATGAAGGTTTGATTTTGAGTATTGAAGATGGTGAAGGTGTTATTGCTGATGCTTCAAGGTGGTTTGTTGATTTATTTACTGGTGCAATTACAGGACTGACAAATCTTGATTTGATGTGGAAATCTACATTTAAAGGGATGGGAAAATTCACACAAAGAGAATTGGAAAGAAGTCTTGATGGTGGTTTTATAGTTGAAGAAACGGGTGTTGTTGTTAGTGAGATTGCAAAAATGTTTGATAAAATACCTTTAGATAAAATAAAAGGTAATGCGAAGCAAGTTCAAGATGCTTGGATAAAAGCAATGCCAGGAGAAGAATTGGAAGATGCATTGGCCTTATTTAAAGGTTATGTAAAAAGAAGGGTTGATCAGGAAAAAGAATTAATTGAAAGCAGTAAAAAGGTATCAGAAACAAAGATCAATAATGATAAATTAGCCGCTGAAAAAGTTAAGGAATTAACAAAAGAACAGATTGAATTTAATAAAGAAATTAAAAAAACAGAAGAATCTGTAAATGCATTTGCCGCTAGTCTATTGGCAACAGATTACGAAGAAATGAATTATGGTGGTGAGTTGGAAGGCATCACCGAAGGGAATAAAGTGTTGGATAAAATTCTAGCTGATGCTGAAAAAAATGGGGCAAAATTAGAAATTCCAATGACCGTTATTCCTTTAACAGAAGACGAGCAGAAAGAACTTGATGCGAAAATGCAAAAATTGAAAGAACAGGCTGATGCAGTCGGGGGTGCTGTTGCTGGTGCATTTGCTAACATGTCTAACAACATGATCGATTCTTTAGGTTTAGCAAGTACAGGATTGGAAGGCTTTGTTGGAGGTATGTTAAAAACAGTTACTTCTTTAATTTCAATGATGTTGGCCGCTTCGATTTCTCAGGCGGTTATGGGTGCAGAAGCTTCGGGAGTAGCAACAGGCCCAGCGGCCGTATTTACCACCCCCGCATTTATTGCTACTGCTGTTGGTGGTGTTTTAAGTGCATTTGCTGCCATACCCGCATTTGCAGATGGTGGTATTGTTTCTGGGCCTACAATGGGGTTAATGGGTGAATATGCGGGGGCTAAATCTAATCCCGAAGTAATTGCACCTTTAGATAAATTAAAGTCTTTAATTCCACAGAATGAAGGAATGGGGGGAAATGTTACTTTTGAAATAAAAGGAAATACATTAGTTGGTGTATTAAATAGACAGGGAAAAAGCTCAAAATATAGTAACTAATAATTAAATTTGCTTTATCATGGGGATAAAATACACGCACAATTTTCATCAAATAAAAAAATACGATAAAACAGATCCAGATAGTGCAACGTTATGGCGATTGGAAATTTTGCAAGATAGTTGGGCGGGTGCATCAACAGAAATAGATTGTGATAGGGATTCGATAGTTTTAAGTAGGGGCGGTGATTTATTAGATGTTGTTCAAGGTTCAAAATTATCTGTTTCAATAATAAATCAAACAGAAGGACAATACAAAGAATTTCGTGAAGCAGATTGGGGTGAATATGAAGTGAGGCTATATAAGGATGGAAATAATTCATCTGAATTACCAACCCCAATAGTAGATGAAAGAAATGTTAGTTTCACAAGTAGTAGTGATGTTGTTGATTTAGGAAATGTTGATGGTTTAGGTGGCAAAAGTGCAATGTCATTAAAAATGAATCTTAAAATATCTTCGGGGGCTGGGAATCGTGCAATCTTATATAAAGACGGGGTTATCTCATTGCTTTATAATGAGTTTACAAGCACATTGACAGCATCATTAGTAACTTCATCAGGAACGGCAACAGCATCAGCAACTTTAAATGTTGGTACTTCTTATGATGTTTATATTTCTTATCAACCTAATTTCTTTGCCCTTTATGTTAACGAAGTTTTAATTGCTTGGGATAATTCAGAATCAGGAACAATTGCATCAAATACGAATGATATGTATATTGGTGGATATGGAATTTATAGTTCTACTTTGATGGAATTGGATTTTATAAAGATTTATGATGAAATTGTTGCTATTGATAGCAATGATGTTTTGAAGTTTGTTGGATATAATCAATCTGAAATTTATACAGAGCCTTACAACCAACCGCCTTATAGTTCAGTTATTGAATTTACTTGTGGATTGAATCATTTAAAGAATGTTAGATTTGAACAAAATAAAATTGAAGAATTAAATGTTGATGCAAACAATACAGCAACAGTATCAAGTTCAGTTAAATTAGGTTCAATTGTTGAATATGGAACTTTTACAATAAAAGCAAATACGGGTGATCATTCAAATCATGTTGTTACTTTGCAAACAAGCACAGATAATTCAGTTTTTATTGATAGTGCATTTACTTTAACGGGTGTTGGTGATTTATATTTCACGAGGTTGGCCGATTCTGTTAATTACATAAGGTTGAAAATTACAACTGCTGAAGGTACAGCATCAACAATCGATTGGGAAACAAACATTTCTTATTTTGGGCAAAAATCATTAATTGAAGTGCTTCGTTTATGTTTAAATAAATTACCAAATCCTAGAGATGTAAGGGAGTTTGTAAATATTTATGAAGATAGTATAAATTCAGCGGTAACAGATTCAATGCTTAATCAAATTTTTGTTGATTGTTCAGTTTATAAAGAAAAAAGTGATGATGCTGACAATGAGGAGGGGATTTTTTGTAATGATGTAATTGATAAATGTTTGAAAATTTTCGGGGTTAATATTTACCAAGCAAATGGTGAATGGGTGATTGCAAGAGTTGAAGAATACAATGATACTACTATTTATTACAGATTATTTTCACCTTATAAGGGTAATGAAAGCAATTTAACAATCACTTCAACAGGTTCTTATACTAATAATAAAAGATTAATTACTAATCCAACAACGGCAAATAATGAATTAGTGCTTGTATCACCAGCATCAGAATTAAGCATTGAACCGCCTTTAAATAGGGTTGTTATAACTTACAATCAAGATAATGTTGATCAAGAAGAATTTGATTTTGTTAAAAATGGTAGTTTTGAAGATACTTGGTCTATTTTTTTAGGTGTTGTTTTTGGTACTTACATTTATAGATACGTTCCTTTATGGTGGAATTTTGTCGGTACAGATCCAGAAACTTACAATGCTACAAGATGGGCAACATGGTATAATAACGAAGAGCAATTATATTTTTCATTTGATCCGTTAACGCAAGAAACAGCATTTGCATTTGATTCCAGCATTTACATAGAATATGACAAAGCAAATATTCCTGTATCAACTTCTGATTCTGTTATTTTAGAATTTAATTTTCATTTTGAAATTGATGTAAGAAGGGAAGCAGCCTATCAGGGTACACCTATCTGGAATCAATGGTTTGTTGATAGTGGGGCAGTTACTTTTGAAATGGAAATTTCACTTGGTTCTTATTACTTGCATGGTTCTTATTATACGGGCTTCACATGGGAAAATTCAGTTGGTCAAGCTGTTTTTCAAGTTTCAAATTTCAATATTGAACAAGAAAACAACATTGTTTTTCATGTTACCAAAAATGATTGGTTTAAGGTTGTTTTGCCAACATTACCAGAAACAGATTTAGTTGACTTTAAAATTAGAATTTATCAACCTTATTCTAATATAAATCAATACACTATTAATAACGATGCATTTGATAATGTTAACGATCAATTTATTGAGTTTTCGGGGGTTAAATTAACTTATTTACCAAATGAAGCAGAAGCAACAGAAGAATTAATACTAAACACCACTATCAATGATGGTGAGAATTTAGAAGAAATTGAAGTCTTTCATGCTGATGGTACTAATACAGGAACATTAAATTCCTTTAGACTTTCCAACGGTATAATTACCAATCAATGGACAAGAAGAGGTCTTTCAGACGATATTAATATTTTGGAATTATTCCTTCAACAATTAGCAGTTTTAAGGGGTGAATATACAAGGGAATTAAATGCTTTAGTTATTGGTGAAATGGATGTCTTTAATACGATTGAACACACAACAGACACAGTAAATGAATACTACATAAAAACATACGAATGGAATATTTCAACAAGTGAATACAATTTGACACTTTCAGAAATTGGAAAAGCTGGAGTACCAATAACAATTCTTTCAAATCCAATAACGTCAAGAACACCTATAATAAATGATACAGAACCAACTAATCCTTTAACAGAAAATTATCAAAGAACAACAACAACAACAACGTCTAACCAAGTTGGAAGTATTATTGTTGATCAAGAAACTATTAACAACTATATTTAATGGCAATTTTACCAAAAATAGTATACAATTTTAATGAAAATAATACTTCATTAATTAGAGATTATTCAGAAAATGGGAATGATGGTACAGGTTCAAATTTAACTATACAAGATAGTGCAAGAGTAGGAAAAGAAGCCATATTTAATGGTGTAAGTGATATTGTTGATTTAGGTAATATAACATACTTAAACGGTTCAGCTGCTATGTCATTGCATTTAGGTGTTAAAATAAATTCAACTACTTCAAGCGGCTACATAGTACATAAAGATTCGCAAATAATAGCATATTATAATGATGCAACAAGTGAAATTGAAATTTCTTTATTTGTAGGAAGTGGAACGGCTGCCGTATCTGCTGCTGTTGTTGATAACACGTATCATGATATTGATGTTGTTTATGAGGACGTTCCTTTTTCTGAAACTGATACTTTAAGTATTTATGTTGATGGTGTATTAATAGATTCTGACAGTACACAAGGGGGTGTAATTGATACGGCTGGAAATGATTTGACAATTGGTAGAGGGCTAACAAGTGCTTATTTTTATCTTAATGAATTTAAGCTATACAATGAAGCAATTACAACAGATATAATTGCATCAGTAATAAGAAATGCAAATGGTGTTTTATCTGATACAGGTACAGCCCAATCATTTAGTTTGGGTGATATTATTTATGCTGATTTAGAAACCACGCCAAAATATGGGGTTGTTACTTATATTGACTCAACAACAACAACAGAATTCAGATTCCTTCCTTTAACAGTTGGAATAATAAGTTCATCAATATTTAGAAGGGGCGGCCATTTATGGGATGCTTCAAGACAATGGGGTTTAATAATAGATGACACCCCAAAAATTTGTTTTTATGATGGTCAAAGTAAGTCATCAGAAGTATTTGCAGAATCAAAAATAACTTATTCGCTAGGGGTTGATGGGGTTGATTCAAGCAAATTAATAATAATTGATAAAAAAGAATCATTACCAGCACCCGTATCAAATGTTATAACTCTTGAAAGTGGTTATACTTATTTATTTGCTGGTTTTATTGATTTAGAAGGTGATAGATTAGATACTAACGGAATTGTTTCTTTATTGGGTTCTAGTCCAGAGGTTGCGGGAATAAGTTCAACAGGTTTAGCGGCTGGAACTGCAATACTTACTTCTGAATATACAATTTCAATTAGACATTTAGAAATAAATCATACAACAGGTTTAGATTTAGATGCAACAGCAAATGCAAATCAAGCACTTGACTGGTTCGGTGTTAATTTTAAAGATAATACAACAGCAATAGGAACTGTTAAAAATTATGGAAATACAATTTTTAATACAATAGGTTTCTTAAATAGTGGAGGACTTACATTTGATGGTACGATTGGAACAATAGCATTCACAGATACAATTTTTGAAAATGCATCTGGTTTAACATCAATAATTTTACCAGCAACATTAACAGTTTCTAGGAGGTTCAGAATAAATGAATGTTCAATGATATCATTAAGCGGTGAAACGGCTTTAAATGTATCTACAAGTGCATCAATACCAGATGAAGGATATATTTTATTAAATGTTAATTTTGGAGGTGGTGGAACTTATTTAACAGGGGTTCAATCAACAGATAATAAAGCAAGATTTTCGGGTTGTAGGGGAATTAATAATTCTTCAAATATTGCTCAATACTATATGCAAGGGAATGCAACAGCAACCACCATTTCAACTGCATCAACTTTTGTTAAGATTGCTGGAGCAACAACAACAGGAAGTTATGTTGAAAAGTTTGATGTAACAACAACAGATAATAAGGCTGTTTATACGGGTAGTTTAACAGGGTTTTATAAGGTTCATGTTATTTCAGCATGTACAGCTGGAAACAATCAAGAATTAGAAATTGCAATTTATAAAAATGGATCAATTTTAACACCTTCAAGGTCTAAAGGAACAACAACAGGTTCTGGAAAGGCTGAAAGTTTATCATGTCAAGATATCGTTGAAATGGCAACTAATGATTATATTGAAATATTTATTACTAATAATACTGCAACAACAAATGTAACAGTAGAAGATTTGAATATTACAGTAATACGATTAAATTAATGTTAAAGGCTAAAAAGATATGTAATAATTGCAGAAAGATTAAAGGTCTTTCATGTAATTGCGTACCTAAAGAATCACATCAAGGATTTAAAAAGACTAATTACAATCTTTATAATTCAAGGCAATGGAGAACGTTTAGCCACCAATTAAGGAAGGATGAACCTATTTGTAGAATATGCAACAAAGAAGGGAGAACAACCCCATGCCAAATGGTCGATCATATTAAGCCAATCAATAAAGGTGGTTCGATTTGGGATAAGTCAAATCTTCAGCCATTATGTAATAAATGCCACGCAAAGAAATCTGGAAAAGATAAATAATAAATTATTTTTTTGTTTTTATGGAAATATATTAAATAGTTTACTATATTTGTAAAATAATTACAATCAACTACAATATGTAATTAAAGATATTTGGCAATATAGCCATAATTAAAGAGGTCGTTTTGTAGTTGGAACGGCCTTTTTATATTTAATAAATTATGAGAAACAAGAACTTAAAAGAGTTAAAAAAGAGTTGGGATAACTTCAACACAGAACATTATTACAAATATTTAAAAGCAATCAATAACAAATAAGATGGAGAAACTAAACAGTGATACAATCTACAATTTTTGGTGCTATGATGGATGTACACCAAATAACATTAAAGCAACAGGTGATCAATCTAAATGCCCTAAATGTGATAAGGAAATGAAAGTGCTTGGAACTATTGCACACATCACCCATATAGGAACGCAAGAATCAAAAATCAAATAACTAATAAATAAATAAATATGGAAGCATTATTAAAAACAGTTAAAGAAGCAATTAATGATCAAAGAGGTTGGACATGTGATGCTTGTGGAGGTGATAGCAGCACAGGTTGTTTAAGTTCTGGAGAATGCTATAACTACTAACAAACAAATATAACTAACTAATAAAACAAACTACAATGAAAAAAACAATCCTAACAATCGTAACAGCTGCATTATTAATATCATGTAGCAAAGAGAAAGACACACCAGCACCAGCACCTGTATCACAACCTTCTTCATCTTGTAACTGTGGGCTGATACTATCCGACAATGTTCAAGACTATTCTATCACCATTAGAAACTCGTGTTCGGGTAACAGCAAGAAATTCATACTACAGGAAGGTGACTGGATGAATGCACATGTAGGATCAAACTATTGTATCACTAATGTAACTTCTTGGTAATATGAAACTATTTAAAAAGGAATACACCCTATCTGTATGGTCTGTAATTATTTTAATAATAAATATAGTTTCATTAATTAAATGCTTCATCTATGATCCTTATAATACGTTAGCAATGATGGGAATAACCTTCTGTTTATGGTATGTATTCAGTACGTCAAAGGTTGAAGAATAAATAAAAGATTATTTAGTACTACAATCATATAGATACACATGTATACATGACACCATGTAAAAAAAAAAAAAAAATTATTTAAACAAATGGTTTAGGTAGGGGGCTGTAAATACCTAGTACATAAACACTTGTACAT
>Ga0208767_1000361_pt1 | contig 35958 bp, 39 predicted proteins | sample VirMetDEL_Mar_21_FD_184514 | JGI IMG/M metagenome (GOLD analysis project Ga0208767, IMG submission 184514) | Aqueous microbial communities from the Delaware River and Bay under freshwater to marine salinity gradient to study organic matter... | ecosystem: Environmental > Aquatic > Marine >... | reverse complement strand
GAGCAAGCTAGTTTGGTATCTGTTATGACTGGCTCCTTAACAGGGGCGTTTGGCCTGTACTTGGGGTCAGGCAAAAAAGAGTGATGAATTTCAAGTACTTCAACCTGTCTGACTTTAACTGTCAGGAAACAGGTGAAAATGAAATGGACCTTGATTTTGTCAGGGATTTGGATGAACTCCGCGACGCCTGCGGCTTTCCGTTTATTGTTACATCAGGATATCGGTCGCCCAGACACAGCATAGAAGCTAAGAAAGAAAGGCCGGGGATGCACGCTCATGGTATTGCGGCAGATATACAGGTTAAGGACGGCCATGAGCGCATGCTCATTGTCTGGAAGGCGATAGAAATGGGCTTTAACGGTATTGGCGTGGCCAAGACATTTGTCCATGTTGACAAAAGAAACTCCACGCCCGTTATGTGGGTTTATTGAGGTATAGCAGTGGCGCTGACTAAGATTGCCTTCAAGCCGGGAATAGACAAAGAAGGTACAGAGTACAGCGCAGACTCCGGCTGGTTTGATGGCGACAAGATTCGCTTCCGGAAGGGGCGGGTTGAGACCATCGGGGGCTGGACTAAATATGTTAGCACGCCGATCAAGGGCGTTGCTCGCTCCCTGTTCGACTGGGGGTCTGCTGTTGGTAATAAATATCTAGGAATAGGCACAAACCTCAAGTTTTACGTTGAAATTGGCGGTGTTGTATCTGACATAACACCCATAAGGGCGACTACAGCCGCAGGGGACGTGACTTTCGCCGCAACTAGCGGCTCATCTACGCTGGTTGTAAGCGACACAGCGCACGGCGCAGTGGAGGGAGACTTTGTCACCTACTCTGGCGCGGTCTCCTTGGGCGGCAACATTACTGCTGACGTGTTAAATCAAGAGTATCAGATTGACCTTGTCGTCGATGACGATTCCTACAATATCACGGCAAAAGACACCAGCGGCGCCACGGTCACAGCAGACGGGAGCGACACCGGGAACGGTGGGGCGTCTGTCGTTGGCGTTTATCAGATTAACACCGGCACCAACTTCTATGTGGACAGTACGGGCTGGGGCGTAGGTGGCTGGGGTGTCCCCGCATTTGGTGAGTCTGTAGACCTTACGGTGTCAAACCAGCTCCGACTTTACAGTCAGGATGCATTTGCGGACGATCTGATTTTTAATCCCAGAGGCGGCGGTGTCTATTACTGGGACGAAAGCAATGGAACCTCCACAAGGGCCATTCCACTTTCTTCGCTTGGGGGCGCCTCCAACACGCCTACATCCGCGTTGCAGGTGATGGTCTCTGACATCGACCGGCATGTTATTTGCTTTGGGTGCAATCCGCTCGGCTCATCCAGCATTGACCCCTTGCTGATCAGGTGGTCAGATCAGGAAAATGCGGGAGACTGGACGCCTACTGCGACAAACAGCTCAGGCGGTCAGGTGCTATCTACCGGCACCACGATTGTAGGAGCTATCAAGACCAGACAGGAAATACTGGTATTTACTGATGTCGGCATACAGGCAATGCGGTTTATTGGTGCGCCGTTCATCTATTCATTCTCCCCCGTGGCGGAGAACGTCAGCATAATATCCCCCAAGGCAGGGGTTGCGGCGGCTGACGCGGTATTTTTCATGGACCGAGAAGGGTTCTATGTCTACCGAGGTGCGGTACAGCGACTGCCATGCTCGGTACTGGATTACGTCTTTTCAAATCTACAGTTTGACCAAAGATTTAAGATATACGCAACGACTAATCCTGACGATTCTGAGGTAACATGGCATTACCCGGTTGGTGACGCCAGTGCGGATATCACCAACTATGTTACATATAACTATTTAGAGGATAACTGGACAATCGGAACACTGGACCGGGGGGCATACATACACGCCCCAACGAAAGAGTATCCGGTTGCGGCGTCAAACAGCCTGTCAGACATAGACAACAACTTTCTGTACCTGCATGAGTTTGGGCACAGTGCTGACGGGGAGCCTTTGAACGCATTTGTGGCTTCTGGGGGAATTGAGTTGGGCGATGGCGAGTCGTTTATGTCGATGAGGCGGGTTATTCCGGATTTTACATTCCGGGGCAACTCAACTGCTGTAGACCTGTCGCTGGATATTCTTGGGAAAGATTTCCCGCTCAACACAGAAACACTGCTGGATACAGCGTCAATTAACAGCACTACAGGCCAGTATCATTTAAGAACGAGGGCAAGAGAGGTGATTGTCAAAATCACCACAAACGGCCCCGAGTATGGCTGGACGCTGGGTGATTTGCGCTTTGATATCCGCACGGACGGTAAGCGCTAATGTCTAGATACACTACATTACCGGTAGCCAATAAAGAGTACGACCAGCAAAACGAGCAGGTGGCCAGAAGAACGATAGAGCAGTCTTTGCAGGACATCTCCAGCACGGTGGAAGGCAATACAAACAAGACCAATAAGAACTCATCTCTGGCCTTGCGCCGGTTTCAGTTCTTATTGATGGGGGCAAGCAGTGGCTGACGTAATCAAGGTATTGGGTCAGTCGGCTCCAGCGGCAACCACAACAACAACCCTGTACACAGTGCCGAACCTCAATCAAACCACTGTCAGTTCGCTGGTTATCTGCAACAGAACAGGAGGCTCACTCAGCTATCGCGTGAGCGTGCATGTTGCGGATGCGGCAACTGACGACAAGCAATATCTGTACTACGACAAGACCCTCGCGGCCAACGAGACATTCTCTGCCGTGCTCGGGCTGACTCTTAATCAAAGCGACGTGGTCAAGGTGTATGCGAGCAACACTGGCCTTAGCTTTAACATGTTTGGTGTAGAGACAAGCTAATGAATCGATATCCAGCAAAACCGATGATGGACCAGATGGCGCAACATGGGCGCTACGGCGACACCATGCTGGTGCACATGAACCCCATTGAGGTGGCTGGCATTGCCGCGCTCTCGCCCACGGGACAGCTCACTACAAACCCAGTAACAGGACAACCAGAAGCGTTCCTTCCTCTTCTGTTTGGCGCACTTGGCGGCGCCCTAAAGTTGGGCACGCTGGGCACAGCGGCCCTGAGCGGTATTGGCACTGCGGCAATCACGGGCGACCTCAAGCGCGGATTGCTGGCTGGTGTTACCTCTGGCCTGACCGCGGGCATTGGCGAAGCATTTGCTGGTGCGGACGCGGCGGCGGATGTAGCAACCACCAGCGCGGATGGCTTGCAGTCTGTTGTGGACTCCGGTGGAGACATTATGGGCGCTATAGGCGCTGGTGAAGTGCCCGCAAGCGCGATGACCGCCGCCGGCCAAGCCGGAGTTGGAGCTGGCACGGACACCCTTTCTGCGTTGCAGGCCGGAGCGTATGGCGTAGACGGTACAGGCAGTATCGTCAGCGCTTCAGCTCCGTATGACGCGATGCTTACCGGATCGGCGCAAAGTGCGGCAAACCCCGGATTAACCATTGCAGATGTAAGACAGCTTTCTTCTGCCCCGACGAGCCTAGCGGGAACGCCCGCAGACCCAACGATAAGCCAGCAACTGTTTGGCGGAGCAGAGGATTTTGTCAATCGCGGCATTGGCTCACTCGGCACCAGCGGACAGCTTGTCGGCGCAATGACAGCCGAGGGCATGTCACAGCAAATGCAGACCCAGCAGGACTTTGAGCGCCAGCAACGACGCCTACAAGAAGAGTCTGATGCCAAGCGAATGCAGGCATATCAAGACCTGCAAGGCGCTTATGCAATGGCGCAACCAGACGCCCAGCGCGGCTACAGCCCTTACCGGTCAATGATGAGCATGAACACACCCCCTCCGTATGTGCCCGGAATGAGGGCTGGCGGGGCATTGCGCTTCTCCAACGGGGGGTCGGTCATTGAGGACGGCGGATCACAGCCAGCTACAGAAGCTAACGGCGGCACTCCTCCCGGTGGAGGCAACAACACGACCACAACTGGCACAAATATGACTTTTGATGCTTGGCTTGCCGGTCCCGGCGCGGCATACCAAGGAAGTACTCTCGCCGATAAGATGGAGGCGTATCAGAATTTCATTGGTAGCAACTCGGATGCTTATGTAGACCCGAACGGCTACCAGACCACCAATGGAAACGGCAACCAGACCACCAATGGAAACGGCTACCAGACCACCAATGGAAACGGCAACCAGACCACTAACACCCAGACCACCAATGGAAACAGCAACACGACTACAACTGGCACAAATATGTCTTTTGCTGACTGGCTTGCCGGTCCCGGCGCGGCATACCAAGGGAGCCCTCTCGCCGAGCAGATGGAGGCGTATCAGGATTTTATTGGTAGAAACCCGGATACTTATGTAGACCCGGACGGCACAACAACCGGCACAACGACAACTGGCCCAACGACAACCGGCACAACGACAACCGGCACAACGACGCCCGGCCCAACGACCATCACCCCCACTCCAGAGGAGCAAGCGGTCCTTGACAGAGCGGCGAGGGGGGATTTGCTCGGCCCGCAGGGGCAGGCCATTTTCGTTAATTATTATGATCGACTTGCTAAAGCCAACCAGCAGGCGGCTTCGGATGAGGCGGCGGCAGAGGCGGCGGCAGGGGCGGCGGCAAACACACTATACATTCAGAGTGGCGCGACCAACCTTGAAGCCTTGAATGCGCTAAAAGGCGCGGGTCTTGTCCCGCAGGATGCTTACAACTGGTTCCGACGGTGGTTCCAAGAAAGCGCCCAGAATGGTCATGACATCGCTCAGGGTCAGTTCTTGGCTAGCGAACAATTTCCCGGCACTGAGGAGTGGCTCGCAACAACAGACTTCGCCGACTCCAGCAAGAAGTATTTAAGGCAGGTTTTACCTCTGATACAGCAGGCCGCGACATCGGGTATTCCCCTTTCCGGACAAGAGGGTAGCGTTGAGGATATCGTGGCATATAACCCGTTCGGAACCTATGCCGGTGGATATCAATCGGGGTATGGCGGATTAGACCCCGTCACCATTCAGAAAAACCTGCGTGGCGGCGTGTCTGTGGCACCGCCGAGAGATTATATGCCGGGGTTTGAGCCGGAGTTTAGTTACTTCCAAGAAGACCCAAGCAGGTTAGAAATTCCAGATCGTTCCTACAGGCCGACAATGCGGTTCTCAAATCGGAGTGATGCTTACTTCGACCCGATCCTTGAGGAGCAGGCATACCTGCAACAGCTCTCGGATTATTATCAAACACTCGGCGGATACGAACCTGACGATGTTGTATATCCAGAAGAGACGGCATCTACCGAGGATGATCCTGATACAACTGGGGGCGGCGAAGACAATGTCGCTACTGAAGATAGCGGCGGCGACGACGGCTCAACAGACACCATCCCCACCGACGATAGCGGCGGCGACGACGGCTCAACAGACACCGTTGACCCAGTAACCCCGCCCGCCCCAACTCCGACACTGTCGAGAGAAGCGCTCAATGCCCTTTATCAGGAGCTGTTCGGTCGTGACGCACTAGATGCCGGCTACAACTACTGGCTCAGTCAGGTGACTAGCGGGGCGGTCAGCATGGAAGACTTGCGAGACGCGCTTATTGCATCTGCGCAAGGCTCTGACAAGGACTACTACAACCAGTATGTGCTTGGCGCAGGCACCGGAGACGGCACTGACGATGGAACTGGAACCACTGACGACGGGACTGGAACCACTGACGACGGGACTGGAACCACTGACGACGGGGCTGGAACCACCGATTACGGGGGTTACGGTGACAGCTTGATGCTCTTGACCGGCAACGAGGCAAAAGATTACGTCGACCGGATGTTTGACGTGACGGGCGTAGACCCATACTCCACGGGAGGAGGCAGTCTGTCTGGTCAGGAGCGTGCCGCGCAAAGGGAGAAGGCCAAACTTGTAATCAGGGATTTGTTCTACCGCTACTTGGGTCGCGAGCCTGACTCGGAAGCGCTTGATCACTACTCAAACAGGATAGTCAAGCGCGGCGGCGCTGTTGCGGAAAGGAACCTGCGAAAGGTGGCTCAGGAGATCATGGAGTCAGAGGAAGGTCAAAACTACGCCTCCGGCATCCGCGCCGGCACAATTACTCCTCCAGACAGAACCAGACCTACCGGAAGCTACACCTATACCAACATAGATGAGTGGATGGCTGGCGGGTCTGGATCACAGCCGATGGAGCTAGATCCCACCCCAGACGAAGAAGGATATTACAGCGCCGCCGACGCCAGAGATGTAGACCGATTCCTGCACGAAAGAAGGGCCTCGCTGTATGGGGTCTTGGTTAAGGCTGACTCCAAGGCTGAAATGTCCGTTGATGACTTTAGCAGGGCGCTGTCTGGGCAGACGGGTCGATACGGCGGCAGGATGATATTTGATCCTGAAACAAATTCGATCTACGAAGGCATTACTGACGATATGTCACAGTCAGAAAAAGATGCCTTCTTGGGCAAACTTGAGGAGATGCGACGCAGGACGGATGTCCCAACGATTTTGGGCGTCGACCCGAGCCTGCTGACTAACGCGGAAATAACGAAAAGAAATGCTGTAACCGGATCTAGCTCCGGCAGTATGTCGCAAAGAATAGGTAACACGCAGTACTTTGTCGGAGACAACGGAGAAATTGTTACCTATCAAGTCAAGGACGTTGACTACGATCAAAGCCCCTCTTTTAAGGGCATGGCCGAGGGAGGCACGGTCCCCCTTAGGACATCAATGGGTGATACCGCAGTTTCCGCTGGAGGCATCGCGAATGTGCCAACCGAGTTCACCGCGTCAATGCCGTCCAAAGAGGAGTTCAGCATGGTGACCGCCGCTGTTCTCGGGCGCCTAGAAGACCCCGACCCTATCATCAACATGTTTGTTGAGAAGTATGGTCCTGAAATGTTCCAGAAGGTGCGTGACTACATACTCAACAATGTTGCGCCCGATGCCCAGACAGAGGGCATGGTTCGCGGCAGGGGTAGCGGTATGGACGACAAAGTCCCCGGTATGATTGGCGATCAACAGCCCGTCGCAGTGTCGCCGGGGGAGTTTATTGTTCCTGCTGATGTCGTGTCAGGATTAGGCGATGGAAGCTCTGATGCTGGCGCCAAAGAGCTAGATAGGATGATGGAGCGGGTCAGGATGGCCCGAGGGGGAACAACAGAACAAGCTCCGCCAATTGACGCAAGGAAGATGATGCCTGCATGAAAATTAGCCTAGTCCCGTTAGAGCACGCCGCGTCGGCATGGAACGATGTCCGACATTACTTAGAGCCTGCCGTCGAGACAGCTAATGGGCGGTGGACGATGGAGCATCTCTGCGCCGCCGTTGTGATGGGCAACACACAGCTCTGGATAGCGTTTGACGACGAAAAAGTCTGGGGCTGTTTGACCACAGAGGTCACTCAATATCCTGCCAAGAAGGTTCTTTCCATGCATTTTCTGGGCGGCGAGGACTTTGACAAGTGGTACAGCCTCCTTCTGGAGCAGATAACCCGTTATGGCTTAGACATGGGGTGCGACGGCATTGAGGGCGTGGCCCGATTTGGTTTCTGGAAATATCTACAGGCTGACGGCTTTGAGAAGTCAGCGGCATTTTACGAGAAGGGTATGAAAAATGGGTAGCAAAGGCGGCGGATCGTCCGCACCAACTGAGTCAACAGTAACTCAAACCAATCTGCCTGAGTACGCAGAACCCTACTACCGTGACCTACTAGCCAGAACAGGCTACGAAAGTGCAATTCCGTACCAGCGGTTCCGAGGCTCGCGCCTTGAGTACTTTAGGCCAGAAGAGCAGACAGCCATGAGGCGGATGGTGGACCTCGGCATGTCTGGCACTCCAGTTGAGCTGGAAATGGCCGGTCAGATAGCGGCTCAAACAGGCCAAGGCAATCCCTACGCGGGGACCATGCTGGAGGTAACAAAACGGGCACAAGAAATGCCCGGATATGCCAGCGGTTTTCGTCAGGGGAATGTGTACAGCGGGTACGAGGCACAGCTCTTTAATCCCAACGTGGAAAGCGGCTACACGCCTCAGTTCTTTAACCCTAATGTCGAGAGCGGCTACACGCCTCAGTTTGCGAATGACCGCGCGGTAATCCAGTCCTACATGAACCCTTACACCGAACTTGTTACAAACAAGCTAGCGCGTGAGGCTCGTCGCCAATCAGAAATACAAGGCCAGCAAACCGGACTCCAAGCGGCAGGCATTGGTAGCTTGGGCGGGTATCGTGAAGCCATCATGCAGGCCGAGCGAGAAAAGAACCTGCAAGAGCAGATAGGCGATATCTACGGAACTGGCTTACAGCAGGCTTACGGCCAAGCCACGGGCCTCTTCCAAGCCGGAGAGCAAGCTCGACAGCAGGCGGCGGCTATGGGCATGGATGCGGCCAGAATAGAACAGGCGGGCCGCATCGCCAACGAACAAGCAAGACAGAGGGCGTCTACGCTGGGAATGGACGCGGCGAGAATCGAACAGGCTGGACGGATTGCGAACGAGGCCGCAAGACAAAGAGAGGCCGCGATGGGCATGGACGCCTACAGGATGGAGCAGGCTGGTCGAATCGCAGAGGAGCAGGCTCGCCGACAGGCAATGGAAATGAACTACATGCAGGCCCAAAGAGCGGCACAGCTTGGCCAGTCTGCATACGGTCAGTTGCTTGGCGGGGACCAACAGAGAATGGCCGCGGCAGGCATGCTGGGCGACTTTGTGGGCCAGCGACAGCAGATGGAGCTGGAGCGCCTTAGAGCGATGCAGACGGCGGGCCAGATCGAAAGAGAACTGCGCCAGCGCGGAAGGGATATCGGTTACGCAGACTTCCTCCGACAGCAGGCATACCCAAGAGAGAATCTGGCGTTCTACAGCTCTATGTTGCAGGGCATACCAATTGCGCCGGGACAGATATCACAATCATATGGCATCACCCCATCCATGACCCAGCAGTTGCTGGGCGCCGGTATCGCGGGTGTCGGCCTGTACAACGCATTTCGATAGGGGCTAGCTGATGAATATCCTTGAGCAAGAAGACATCATCAAGGGACTGCCAGATCAAGCCCTTATGATGGAGGCGTCAGCCCCCACCGGACAGGTTCCTCAGTTTCTGGTCATCTCGGAGATCAAGCGCCGCGCCGACATGCGCAAGCGCTATGAAAACCAGCAACAGCAGGAACAGGGCACTGTCAAAGATCAGATACTGGCAGAGGCAATGGGCATTCCAAGTGTGATGCCACAGCAGATGGCCCCTCCACAACAGCCAATGGCCCCAGCAGGGGCGCCCCCGATGGGTGCTATGCCACCCCCGATGGGCGGTATGCCTCCGCAGGGAGCACCCCCAATGGCTCCCCCCATGCCACAGGGCGGTATAGCGTCTGTCCCGCAGGCTATGCCCCCGATGGGTATGGCTCAGGGCGGGATAGTGCGCATGCAACAGGGTGGGCCTACCGACCTGCTTGACCTTATTGCCGCAGGCGCCTCTCCCGTGGAGTTGCTGAGGCGCGGCTACACGCAGGAGCAGATACGGGCGGCTGGAGCGCAATATCAGGCAAAGATGTCGGCTCCGATTGAGGTTGTGGGGGGCATGCAACAGATACAGGATTCGCCCACCCGAACGCCGCAGATGGGATATGGAGACCAGTACGACGAGCCATTTGTTCGCGGCATTACGGACTTGATTGCAGACAAGGCGTCTGATGTGGCAGGTGCCGTAGGACAAGGCATAGAGTCGTTAGGTATTGCGGCAGAGAAAAATATGCCCAACTACGGCCTGTTTGGCAGAAACGATCTGTCACTACCTTCCATCCCGATGCCTGAGCGCAGGAGCCAAGAGGCAATGGCCGGGATGTTTTCTCCAGACCAGATTGCAGAGCGACTGGCAAATAGGCCGAGCTTTGCCGGCGATCTGAATATGACTCCCATGGACTTTATCCGACAGCGGGTTCTGGGGCAGGGAGAAGCGGGTGATGCTCGGGTTCAAGGAAACACCAGTGCTGAGGTGCAACCCAGCTCGACAACTCCCTCCGGAAGCGATCTTGACTTTTTAAATAATCCGTTTCCAGATGCCAAAGACGGCACTGTAGCCGATCCAGTTGCCGGCCTTGTGACAACAGTGGCTGAGGCTCAAGATCAGGTCGGTCGCACTCCCCAGCGGAGTTCAGATTCGGAGGGAGGCATTTACGGCGGGGCCATATCCTCTATAGACCAGATGATCGCAGACCTGTCCGGAAGAGAAACTCAGGCATCGCCTGTTCTTGACTTGTCAGACGTAATTGAACGCTCCCGAAAGGGCACCTTAGCTGAGACCTTTATGAGGCTGGGCGCGGGCGTTGCTGGCGGCGATATCAGCAAGGGCATTTCTGGGGCGGCAGATGCCGCATCAAAAGGACGCCAAGAGCTGTCTAGACTGGAGATGGCAGAGCGCATCGCCAAGACCAAGGCTGGTCAGGAAGACATTCGCAGGGGCGAACAACGTGATCTTGACATGGCTAGGCTTGGTCTCCAGAGAGGTCAGCTAGCGCTGATGGATCAGCGGCTTTCTAACGAGTTGGGCAAAGCAGAGCGGGTAAGTAAAGGTCAGTTGTTCAGTCTGGTGTCTGACCTTGTGAAAGAGGCCACAGATGACATGATGACAGAGGACAGACTGGAGGCTGTTGACAGGCTGTCAGCTTATTTCATGCAGAAATATGCCCCATTGCTGGACATTTCCCTTACCGAAGAGGATTTAAAAAGGCTTGGCACAACCTACTCCGGTGCAGGGGGTGGCGCAAGAACGCGCGAAGGGATAATGGCTCAATACGGGCTTTAGTATGGCTACCAGAGAACAGCTTGAGGACGCACTGGTAAAGGCTCACACTGCGGGCGATTTCGACGCGGCAAATCTTTTTGCGTCCATGATAAAAGGCGGCGATTTTGAAGGAGACACATCCCTCCTTGGCTCTATTGGAGAGGCGGCGCGTCGCATTCCCGGCGGTTTAGCGCGGGGCATCACCAGCACGTTTACGGGTGCTGGACAGCTTATCCCCGGCCTTGATGATGACGAGTTAGTAGAAACACAGCGCGGCATCGACGCCGCAATCAGAGAAACGCTCGGCTACGATCCAGACTACGACGACAGCAATGTAGCCGCGATTGGCGAGGCTCTGGGCCAGATCGGCTCGTTTATGCTTCCCGGCCTCGGCTTGGCAAAGCTGGCGACGGTTGGGCGGGGAGCGCAAACCGCCCTCGGCGCTGGGATAGGCTCTGCGCAAGGACTTGCTCTTGGCGCGGAAGAGCGACAGCAGGCGATGGAACGCGGCATTGAGATATCGGACACGCAGAAAACGCTGTCCAAGGCGTCTGATATAGCCATCGGCGCACTGGAGGTAGCGGGCGTCCCCCTCAAGATACTGCGCGGCCTGCCCAAGAGGTGGGAGGATACGCCAGAGGGCGGCGTTCTGATGCGCAGGCTTCGGTCAGCAGTTGCTGGCGGCTTCAGAGAGGGTACTCAGGAAGCCATCTCGGGCATTGCAAGGGATATATCTGCGTCCTCAATATACGATCCAGACAGGCCGATTGGCGACAGCGTTGTTGATGATTTCGCTGTAGGCGCAGGCGCTGGTGGCATATTTGACTTTGCTTTCAGCTTGGCCACCGGCAAGTACAAGCGTAGAGCGCCAGACGATCCGCCAGAAATACGCGAGCCGACCCCCGAAGAGGCAGAAGCCGAAAAAGAAGCGCGGGTTCGCGAAGAGGAGAGAGCCGAGGCGTACAAGGACCAAGAGGTTGAGGCGGCTAGGGCAACCGAGCGAGTCCAGCAAGACCTTGTTGGCCCCCCAACGCGAGAGACCGCAGAGCAGGGTGTTGTCATTCCGGGGCGATCAGAGCGCCTGAGAGAAGACTACCAGTACGGCAGAGACCTTGGTCGTCCTGAGTACGGCCTTAACCCTGACGAGTCCACAGCAGAGAGGATCGCAAACCGCATCGCAACCCGACTTGGCTCAAGCATGCCGCTCGGGGTGTCATTTGACCCAACCAAAGAAAGGATCACTGCTGACGGGGTTGAATATGGACCCGTCATCAAAGACGAGCAAAAGCGCCAAGAGGTTGCGAATAGGCTCACCTCCAGAAGCCAGCGTCAAATCCCGATTGTTGAGGGCGTCACACCGCTTGCCGAGTCATATAACGTCAACGCGGTTGAGCTGAAGAGAGAGGCCCAAGGGCTTTCGCTTGAGGCGGACCGGCTAGACAAAGAAATTGACGTTGCGCAAAAAGAGCTAAACGAGGCGTCCAAGAGGCGGTTTAACACGCCTGTCACCGTAGAGGATGACCTGCTCACGGCAGTGGCAAAGCTGGGCGGCATAGATACGGAGCTTGCGCGACAGGATGGGATAGAGGCGTCAAGAAACCCCAAGCCGTATGCAGGCAAGTACAGGGTTATCAAGAGCAACGGCCTATCGTTTGATGAGATGGGCGAGTTGCTTGCCGACAACGGCTTTTATGCAATGCGGCCAACGGCAAACCAAGTCCTGCAAGACATAGATGATGCTCTTAACAGGTTTGACGAAAACGCCCGGTTTAGCGGGGACGGCAAGTTTATTCCGTCTCCTGATGCCGGAACCTACTTTGGAGGCTCAAAAGGCGCTGAGTTGCAGGCCAAGAAGCGAGACCTCATGGAGAGGGAGCAACGGCTAGAGCAGATAAACTACACGCTGAAGGAGCTGGAGGGCAGAGACCCTTCTACCGTTTCATCAGAGGCGGAGCGGAGCCAGCTTGAAGAGTTTCAGCGGCTTGCCGAAGCCACCGTCGCGGCCCAGCCAGCGATTGAAACCGTTGAGCCAGTAGAGACTCGTGACAGAGACACAGCACAAGCCGCCGCTGAGGCGGAGCGAGACCTGCCGCCCCCGGAAAGAGCGATGGTCGAAGAGGCCGCTCCCCAAGACGCCCCACCCCAAGAAGCCCCCCTACCAGAACCCGCCGCTCAAGCACTCGTACCATACGACCCCAACGACACCGACATAGCCAGAAACCTTCGTCAGGCGCTAGAGCGCTTTGGTGTTGCAGATGAGTTCACAGCAAGGCTGGTTGAGCAAGTTGGCAAGGCAACTTACGATGCAGACGGCAACGTCATTGTGGCGCCAGACCCAGATGCGGAGCGTGAGCGTGCCAGAGCCGAGGAAGAGGGCAGGCCGTATGATGTAGAGGGGCGCTTCAGCCCACTGACCAAGCTGATACAGGTGAGCTTGGATGCGGTACGGCCCAAGGTCGAGGCTGGAATGACCTACGACCAAGCGGTCGCGGACATTCTCAACCACGAAATTGTTCACGCACTACGCCGTCTTGACTTGTTCACAGCGCAGGAGTTCAGCCTTCTTGAGCGAGTGAGCAGGAAGTACATCAAGCCAGACAGCGGCGTGACCTACGCAAACTGGGCCTCATCAACATACGCAGACGGCACCCCAGTGGAGATTCAGGAAGAAGCGATAGCGGAGATGATCCGCGATGCCTTGACTCGCGGCGTTGTTATCGACGGAAGACAAACGAAGCCAAGCGGCAAGATACGCCAGATGATCAGCAAGATTGTCGAGCTGTTCAAGCAACTTGCTGGATTCTCCCAGAACCAAGACATCAACTCGTTCTCTGAGTTGGTCGAGTCGATCAAGTCCGGCGATGTTGGCAGAAGGGAGCGGGGCGTTGTCCGCACCCAGATGGCCGTGGAGAGAGAGGCTGGCGCGATACCAGAGCGTGGCGTCACCTCCGAGATTCTCGGATTCCAGTATCAGCGCCCGCAGGGCGTCGGAGACACGTCGAGGAGGCCTGCGGCAGATCAGCCTATCGTTGATGAAGCCATGATGAGCCGCAGGTTGGTCAGAGCTGAGGAGCAGGGCTTTGACACTAATCAGGTGTATTACCACGGCACGGCCTCCCCCGATATACGCCGGTTCCGCACAGAAATCCCCCACGCAAAAGGCATCATTGCCGGTCACTTCACAACCGACCCTGAGTTCGCGAATAAGTTCGTGCCTCTGGTGGCTAGGGACGACGAGGCGCAAACTGTCTACCCAGTATTCTTGCGGGTTAATAACACGTTCGATCCTCGCGACAAGGGGATGATGAAACTGGTTACCGACGAGATCGACAAGGGATCGGATGGTCAGGGGCACAGGCTTGTTGTAGATAGCCTAATGGGCACGTCTCAGTTTGCCCTTGCTGAGTCAGATGCCGTCTCTTTTGCGGACTCCCTTGCTGACGACGTTGGGAAAATGGTGCGAGCCACGCCCCTAAACAAGTTCACATTTGAGGAGCTTGAGATAATGTCCCCGTTCATTAAGGGGGCTGGTTTTGATTCCTACCTCGACTTTGAGCGTGGCTCCGGAGTGGTCACCGGCATAGCGGTCTTTGACCCCGCCAACATCAAGGGCGTGTTCGCTGACTTTGATCCATCTGGCGTCCCCGAGGGGATGCGGTATGAAGATGACATCATGCACAGCCGCAGAGCCACGGGAACCCCGATCACCAAGGCGGTTGCCAGAGCAAAGAAAAAGCATGATGGCATTAGATTCAGCACCGAGGAGGAGTTTTTCGGGAAGGTGTGGCCGTCGCTCATGGCGGACGTTGGCGGCACAGTCCCGTCTAACAAGTTGAGAGTAGGCGCCAAGCGAGCAGTCAGAGACCTGAAGGAGTGGGTGAAAAACAACCCCAAATACAACGACTACTACAACGAGGATATGAAGGCTACGCGGGCCTCGCTTGAAGCTGAGTACGGCAAGATGTCGGACACTGACTTCTCCCTGTATATGTTCCTGAACGGGATTACATCCCCCGGCACCAAGCTGGCGTCGAATGTTGGTGACGCAGTCAAGGCGTTTGACCTGTACCGCCGTGACGGCAACTTTGACTCAATCAAGATGGGCCTGAGCGACAAGGGCAATGTCGTCATGGTTGATGCGCCGATCAGCATATCCGGACTGACCGCCTCGTCCAAGGCCAGAACGATGAAGGCGCTGGATAAGCTGGTACGCGAGCGCGGTAGCATGAAAGCGGCGCTTGACTACCTTTTTGAACCGGTGACCATGACAGAGCTTGAGTCCTTCAAGAAGGGGCTGGGCTACTCTGGTGTTGACAAAAAGGCGGACATACGCGGTCTTGTCGAGGATGCCACGGGGCAGAAGCCTGACAAGGACCAGCTTATCCCGCGAATGTTTTTCTTGGGTCCAAAGCTGGGCGCATACACGTTGAACCTGATGGGTGATAGCCGATACCAGACTGTTGATGTCTGGGAGGCTAGATTCATACGCAGTTATTTTGATAACATGTATGACACTAATACAGGCATCACCATGACTGCTGAAGAGGGCCGCTTGTTTAGGGACTTCAGTAAGGTGTTCGCTGAAGAGTTTGAGAAGGTGTCTGGCTTTAGGGCGGACCCAGCCACTCTTCAGGCGATGCGCTGGTTTTACATGATCAACGCGGCCAAAGAGGCCGGATATTCTGGAGCGTCCACGAATGAAACAATATCAGAACTCACAGAAAAGCAAATCCAAAACACTAGAGGAACTCGCTATGGAGGCCGGTCGTCGGGCGATGGCGCGGTTCAAGTCGGAGAGCAAGCAACAAGAGAAGGCCAAGAAAGAATAGAGGACGCGCCGCTTGCATCTCGTCGCAAGCTGGACCCCGCCAAGGTAGAGCAGGCCGTCGCAGAGACAGCGGCAGAGGCAGAGGCGACACGATACAATGTGCCCCTCTATAGCACCAAGGCATCTCCCGAAGCGCAATACATAGCTCGCAACCCTGAATCAGCGATGATTGCTGATGACGTGTTAGAAGCAAGACAGCCGAAGTACAGCGACACCGCAAACAGGGTAATCAACAGCCTTACAGCAGACCGCCCCCAAGCCGCCGACCCCATGAAGGAGTTCATGGACGCGACCGGCGAAAACAGTACCATTGACTACCAGCTCACAAAGGCCAAGCAGGCCACGGTCAACCGATACGCTAGGCTGGAAAAGCTACACAAAAGGTACTTCAAGGACTATCTGGCCGACACCAGCGCGATAGCGTCTGTCTTGTTTGCCGACAGGTCTCGCGGTGTGACGGCATCTGCCATCAAGGACGGGGTGCCCCAGTACCAGCAGGGCTTTACCAAGGTCGTTGATTTTACGCACAAGGGCAAAAAATATCGCGGCCTGATTGACATACTGGGCATGCTCCGCACCAAGGAGCACGGCGATCTCAGCAGGCTGGCTCAGTCCTATGCGATTGCCATGCGCGGGCGCAGGCTGAACGACGAGGGAAAGCCGACTCCTGTGTCCAAGAAGGACATAGATGATGTAAAGGCCGCAGTTGCCGAATACACGGACGCTAACGGCAACAACCCGATTACCGAGTGGTATGAGGTGTGGCAGGCATACAACAACAAGGTTATCCAGTTTCTGCAAGACACTGGAGTGTTGTCGGAGGAGACCGCTGTGAGCTGGCGCGAGGCGTCAGACTACATCCCTTTCTACCGCGCCCTCGACAAGACCGCCAAGGTCGGTAGCGTTACACACGGGGTGTTTGGCGATCTAACCAAGCTGGGGTCATTCCGCGCATACAAGGGTAGCGACAAGGCGATCAATGTCCCGCTGGTTGAGGCAATCGTTAAAAACACATCTGCGGCAATTGACATGGGCATGAGGAACGTGGCCCAGCAGAGAATCGCCCGCGACATGCAGAAGCTACAGCTTGCAACGCAAGTGCCCTATGCCAGACGCAACGATGCCGGCGTTGTCACGTTCAAGGTCAGGGGAAAGCCTGTCAGCTTCCTGATACACGACCCCCTCATTTTTGAGTCGATGCAGGCTATCGACAGCACAGGGATAGAGGATTTTTCAAGGACGTATTTTGGACCATTCTCTAACTTGTTAAGAGAAACGGTAACCCGCTCTCCGGGGTTCATGCTGGCTAACATGTTCCGAGACAGCCTTTCGGCCTTCGTCACATCTGGCGCCAACTTCATCCCGCTTATAGACACGGCTCGCGGAGCCTTCAATGACGTGAATCGGCTTGAGCGCACGGGCGTTGTCGGCGGCTATGATTTCTCCGTGGGGCAAAATGTATTTACCGGCGAGACCAAGATCGACGACCTGTTTGAGCAGGAATTTACGCGGCGGAACAAGGACGGCCTACCCCTTAACATGTTCAAGAGTGCGTGGGAGTTCCTCGGGAGAGCGACAACTCGGTCTGACGCGGCCACACGACAGGCTGTTTTTGATGACGTGTATAGCCGCACAGGTAATGAGGCTGAGGCACATTTTCAGGCGCAAGAAGTTCTCAACTTTTCCAGACGCGGCAGTAATCCTGTTATGCGGGCGATCACAGCGGCTATCCCCTTCCTGAACGCAAGAATACAGGGTCTTGATGTGCTGTGGCGTGGAGCGATAGGCGTTAACAATGCAAACACCGATCTGGGCAAGAACAGGGCGCAACTGTCCTTTGCGTTGAGAGGGGCGTTACTGGCCACAGCAACCGCGATGTATTGGAGCTTGGTGAGTGACGAGGATGAATACAAAGAGGCTAGCCCAGAGGAGCGGGACAATTACTGGCTGATCCCCTTAGATGGTATGGTATTGAGGCTTCCGATTCCGTTTGAGGTTGGCTTGATATTCAAGACGATACCGGAAACCGTGCTAGACACTACATTCGGAGAGAGAACGTCACGTCAGGCTTTCGATACCGCCAAGCGCGGCATCACGTCAACGCTGGAGATCAACCCGATCTTTGGGATACAAGCGTTTGCGCCGCTACTTGAGGCGTCCGCAAACTACAACAGTTTTACAGGAAGGCCGGTGGTGCCTGTGTGGATGACCGGCAAGCTACCAGAAGAGCAGGCTACGGATTACACCTCCGAGCTGGGCCGCTTTATTGGCGATATGTTAAACATGTCACCCATGAAGGTTGACCATGTAATGAAGGGCTACACTGGTACAATCGGAACGTACATTCTGGACTGGACGGACAGGGTTGCTAGAGACCCAAGCATGGCTGATAACCTGAAAAAGCTGGGCGTCAACATTACGTCTCCAGAGTTTCCATCAGCCGCTATATATGACTACCCAGTATTAAGACGGTTTCTCCGGGGGCCAGAAGGCTCCGGCTTAAAGGATCAGTTTTACGACCTATACAACGAGGTCCGCCAAACGTACAACACAATGAATGATCTGCGTGAAGAGGGCAGGATTGAGGATTTAAACCGGCTGATATCTACCAGAGGCACACTGCTTGACGTGAAGCGCCCTGTTTACAGCTTAAAGCGGGAGCTTGACAAGATCAGGAAAAGGCGTCAAACAATACTTAGGTCTGACCTTGACCCAGACGTAAAACGCAAGAAAATAGAAGAGCTGGACGCATTTACCAATAAAATGCTGGCAATTGTGCCAGAGCTGGAGCGTGCCGCAGACAGGCCGGCAACAAGAATGTTCCAGTAATAACATTCTAGCGGGGGCATAGGATGCAGTTGGGGAAGTTTGCCGAGAGCGAGGCTCAGGCCGAGGTCGCGGCGTTGCTGGACAGCGGTCTGACAAAGACACAAACAGCCAAAAGGCTGGGAATTTCAGAGCGCAATGTCTACCGCGCGGTAACCCGCATCAAAGCCAACGCGGTGAGGCGTGGCTACAGCCCAGAGCATGACATGAATCATGTTGTTCCAGAGGGCTACAAGGTCAAGGGCGTATCCACCTACTACAATGAAGACGGCAAACCCACCGGACAGTGGGTCAAGTCGGCCACAGACGAAGAGCGCAGAGCGCAAGCCCTCCTTGAGGCGGTAGAAAATGCCGCCACAGCACTACCAAAATTCAAGCCAGCCAAGCCCCCCAAGCAGGTTGACGAAAACCTAGCCTCCCTCCTTACTATCACCGATTTTCACCTTGGCATGAAGGCGTGGAAAGATAGCGACGGTGATGACTGGGATCTGAAGATAGCGCGTGATGTGTTTCTCAATGCTATACATGACATGTTAAATGCAAGTCCGAAGTCAGGGACAGGAATCCTCAACCAGCTCGGCGACTTTCTGCACTGGGACGGACTTGTTCAGGTTACACCCACATCTGGGCACCACCTCACCGGGGACGACCGCTACTCTAAACTTGTCGAGTTGAGCATCAGCGTGATGACCGAAGCCGTTCACATGATGCTGAAAAATTTCGGGAAGGTTGTTGTTGTGCAGGCCGAGGGGAACCACGACCTAGCTTCCAGCGTCTGGATGCGGAAGTTCATCAAACATCGGTTTCAAGATGAGCCACGGGTAGAGGTTGTTGATAACGAGTTCCCCTACTATGCGTATCAGCACGGCGAAATCATGCTGGGATTCCACCACGGCCATAAGATGAGGATGGCCCAGTTGCAGAAGCTGTTCGCTTCAGAGCCGCGCTTCAGAAAATTGTGGGGCGCAAGCAAGCATGCGTACATACACTGCGGACACCTGCACCATGAGCGGGTGCTTGATGATGCTGGCTGTACCGTGGAGCAACATCCAACCCTAGCGGCAAGAGATAACTATGCTAGCTCGCACGGATATGTCAGCCAGCGTGGCGCAAAGGTCATTACATATGACAAGTCAGATGGAGAGGTTCACCGAGTCACTGTGAGGCCAAGGCTATGACCAAAGTAATTGAGTTCAAGCGCCCGATGGCGTGGGAGTCAGCACAGGAGATGGCCGAGGCGTTCGCGGAGAGGTTGGGTTCTGATGAGGGTGGTTTTGCGTCGGACCTTTACAGCGCAGTGATTATGTACCGCATGAAGGACGGCAGTATTTCTTTTGAATGCAGTGAAAACGCCAACGCCCTTGACGTGGGGATGATGGCGTCAGCGGTTCACCTTGCCTGCTTGTACGAGATGGGGATGGTTGAGATCGGAGACGACGAGGTTATCCACTAGCCTCCGGCCAGTAAACAGCCACCACCGACATAAAAACAACAATCACCAGCGCCCACACATACTCAGAGAACCCCTGCGGCTCCAGCTCACTTTTGCATTTGTCGCAAAGCGCCCTAGATATCGGAATACCAGATTTATTACACCTATAGCAGTGCCTCACAGCCCGTTCATCTCCGCTAGCTTGTTCTGAGCCTTCTTCAAGTCCTCAATCGCCGCCTCAATAATATCCAGACTATCCGCGTTCATATTGGATATGTCGGTTATCCTCTTAATGGCCTTGTCCAACTCCTCCAGCCTATCAAGCACCGCTGTTACAGCCTGTTCAGCCATATCTCCCTCCAACTCTACCTTGATTCTGGTCACGCCCTACCCTCTTCTGCCGGCGGTATGTAGTATCCAATCTCTGCGGCGACACGACACAGCGTTTCTATTAGGTCTGAATAGTCACCTTTAGAGGCGTCACCTGAACGCTTGACCGGCCTTCTCCGCATACCAAACTTGGTCGCATGCTCTGTTGAGCCATAGCACTGGCACAACATCTCTTCATGCATCTCATCTGGCGTCATCCCACAGAACCGAGCAAACTCGCCGCAGTACTTGCGGTAGTAGTTTTCCTGCGGTCGGGTCCGTTCACTACGGAGCGGTTTGATCTCTATGGTGACACCGTATGGAGCCTGCTTGTTGGTGTCGATCAAGTCCTTGACGGCATCTGGAAACGCCGATGACAGATACTGAAAAACATTCATTAACTGGATGGACTTAGTTCGCGGAATGTGCAACTGCATCTTTGGTCTCCTTGTCTTGGTACGGGCGGTAGAAGTAGAGGGGGCAATTTGGAGCGGTGCAGTTCCTTATGCTTTCGCGGAACCCCTGCTCAATGTGATCCTTGGTGCATCCCATGCAGTGGGCACACATGGCCTTTATTGCTCTCTGCCTTGTGCGCTTTTTTTCATACTGAAGTAGCGGGTTGTATGTGCTCATGGTTCGTGTCCCTTGATATCAATGATCTCCTGCGCCACGCGGCGCACTAACGTCTGAATTATCAGGAATAAGAACTGCTCGCTGAGATCGATTTTCTTTTCAAACGATGACCCATCAAAGGCCACGTCAAATTTGTAATGACATTTTGAGCACAGGTCTGCGATGCAAAGGTCGTGCGGCTTGTGCCCTGTCCCCTTGCCAAGCCTGTGCGATCTCATGCCGGTGTAATGTGCGGCAACCACGGTGCCATCAGCGGCACCGCAGTTAACACATGACTGGCCCTTGGCCCCGTCGAGCAGTTTCTTTGACCTAATCAAAACGGAATATCGTCCTCTTCGATCAGGATGGGCTGGGGTTCTGGGACAGGAGGAGGCGGCGGCGGGGCTGACGCAGTCTCCTCTCCGTCCCAGAAAACTTCACCAGTCACATACTGGTACGGCTGGCCAGTGTCTTGCGCCTTTCGGGTCCATGACGCCAGCTTAACCTTGGGCGTTTCGCCCTTTTTCGCCATAGCGATCAACCCCTTTAGCTGTTCGCGGGTCAGATCGACCTTGCCCGTCATGTCAGGATGATTCTGCGCTTTCTTGTCTTTGTTTGGCCAGAGACCACCCTCGCTTTTGTGATACTTACTCATTGGTTCCCTCCTTCTGGGTCTTGAGTTGTTGCCGTAGAGCAGTGAAGTGACCCTTCAGTTGCTCGTAGTGCTCGTTGTAGTTTTGATCCAGCAGATCAATTACCTGTTTATTCTGCTTCCAGAAGTCGATCAGGTCTTGCTCTGTGCCTGTTGCGAACGTGTCAGCAGTACCCATCATGAACGCCAGCACGTTGTCAGCTTCTTCTTTGGACCCGATGTGGTTAATGGGGGGCTGTGCCTGCTTGGCAACCTCTTCCTGCTTGATCGGCGTCACCTTCTGGGCCGGCTCCTTTTTCTTGGCAGGCTTTTTCTCTGGCTTTGGCTCTGACGGCGGGTCGCTGTCAGGCGGCAGGTCTTCTCCAGCGTAGATGTAGTGGCCCAGCCCAAACATGCCGATGCACTTGGTCAGGCACCGCATGCGGGTGTCCGATACCTTGCGCATGTCGGGGTTTTGGATTGCGTGATTCTTGTAGTCCATCACCGGCAACCACATGGTCCGCTCCAGCTCGCCGATCTTGATGCGGCACCAGACCTCGCAATAGCCCTGCGGGTCACGTTGCTCGTTGAAGAACTCGTAGGTCGCCTGCGGGTAATGCTCCATCAGGGTGCCCCACGCCCACGCCCAAGACAGATAGGTCAGGCCGTTTTTCTTTTCGGCGCGTTCGCTAACGTCAACCTTTGACAGTGTCTCCCAGACCGACTGATATGTCGGCTCAGAGGAGGTAGTTTTTTTTGTGCTCATCGCTTACTCCTATCGTTTTCAGTGTTTCGGTTGATGTGATCTTTAATTTCCCCCTGACAAACCTTCGTCCAGTACTCAGTGCAACGGCGCACCCCAAGAGCGTTTGCCAGCCAGCGCGAGTCGAGCTTGTCGATGTCATTCTCAAGGAAAAGATCAACGATTGCTCCCTCCCCAAATTCTTTCTGTACAGCAAGCACGCTCCAGCAGGGTTGATTTGGGCGGTCTTTTGGGTCTACACAATCTTCGGGGAGGTTGGCGGTTATGCTATGGCAAATCTGCCTAGCTTTGGCGTATGCCCCTTCGTCTTCATACCCAGCTATTCGCAGGACAACGCACTCCTGTATCGCTCCCAGCACGTTCAAGGCTAATACAGCGATGTATTCCTGCGGCTCATCACAAGAGCCATGACTTTTTGTGCTCATTCGACACTCCTATTGCCTTAAGTATTTCGGTTGGTGTGAGCTTGAAGAACAAACCCGTGCTCATGTCTCCCGCCCGCTTTTCGCCCAGATAAAATGTGACGTTGTCGCCGGACACCACAACCTTTAACTTGTTGGCTGTAATCTGGTTGAGCGCCACCACTTTCAAATAAAAATCAGGGTCTTGCTGAATCATGCGGCCCTCCACTGGTCGCACCACTCAGCAACACGGCACCAGTTATCCTCGCATCTGGTGTAGCGCCCCTCTCTGGTTTCGACAACCAAGTCCTCTTTGCCCTCGGCGTATTCACGCGCCTCATCCATTGAGTCAAACACCCTCAGCGCTCGCTTGTTGCCATCTTTCTTGACGGCAAACAGGTCGGGCTTTTTCCAGCGCTCCTCATCAGAGCATAGGGGCAGTGGCTCGCCCGTCAGCCGCAGAAATTCCGCTTCGTCGTGCAAACGGACCCGTTCACGGACATAGCTATCCCTGTCTTGTTGGCTCCAAAGCGGGATATCCACGATCACGATTGGCGCCTTCGGGTAGTTCGCCTCTCCGGCCTTGTTGCGTTGCCAGTCCCGCAGGACCGCCACGATATTGAGCGCCGACACCTCGACCTCATGATTCTGCTCGACCAGCCAAGCGTAGAAGTTGAGTTGCTTGTCCCACTCCTTCTTGCCGTAGATGACCGACCAGACCGACGTACACTTGTAGTCGAGAATGGTGACGGTGCCATCTCCTTCGGAGCGTTGCAGATCGATAGCGCCACTGATGAGCCAGTTATCGACCTCGGCAAACAGCCTTTCTTCCACGATGTGGCCGTCCGGTTGGTGTTTTTCAAACATGTTGTGGACTGCGGTGCCAAGCACAGACCAAACCATGTCGGATGCGTCTTCCTCAATCACGGCATCGTGCTCTGCCTTGAGAATGCGCACACGCGGAGAGTCGATCAGTTGCGTAACGGATCGATTGCTGTTGCCACGGCTGTAATCGCTGTGGGTCAGCGCCTGATAAACAGGCTCCGGTAGGTTTGTGTGGTTGGTTATTCTCACTGGATTCTGAACACCCGCATCTGATCGCCGTCTCGGACCACGCTAAATTTTTTCGGGGGGTGTCGCCTTTGGAACCGGACCACTCGTTGGCGTAACGCTTGGACAAGTCGGGCGTCGCCTGACATAACTGGGGCGAGGAATGATTCGTTGATCTCCATCTCCGAAAATGGTAACTCTGGCAAGCGGGTGCGTTGCGGGATTGGAATGTTCCGTTCGATCTTGATCATACTGCTCTCTCTCTTCAGCTTCTTGAAGTTGGTAGACGTAGCGTCCCATTTTGCTCATACAATGGTCCTCGTTTTGAACCAGTCGTAATGATAATAGCGGGAAGAAATAAATGTCAAACAACATCGTAGAAATGGTGATCTATGGCGAGCCGTGTAGCAAAGCAAATAGCCGTAGACTTGTTAAGAGTAAGAGTGGGCGCCCGCTGTTCATCAAATCCCAGAAAGCGCTCGACTATGTGAAGTCATTTGAGAAGCAGTGCAGGAAAATTGATCCGCCAGTCGAGAAAGATGTAGCCGTCCGGATCGTTATCTTTTATGCTAGTCGACGGCCTGACCTTGACGAATCATTGATACTGGATTGCATGCAGGGTCCGATATACAAGAACGATAGGCAGGTCAAGGAAAAGCACATAATCTGGGGAGGGGTTGACAAACACAACCCGAGGGCAGAAATCAGTGTCCGATATTTACAAGACGGTTTACAGCAAGGTGATATTCCAAGCGATTCGTGATCTCGTTGGGTCACAGCCGCAAGAAAAGCAGGACGCCGTCAAGTATTTGCAATCTCCAGCATTCTTGTCGCACTGCGAAATCGCGGGGTTTCCGTCTGGTTTGCAGGACGCCTTGGATGAGATGTTACTGCTCAGTCGCACCGAACAGAAGGTGGTCGCCAGAATGGTGATGGAAGAGCTGACATCTTGTGCATAAAAAAGCCCCCGATGGGCGGGGGCTGGACTCAAGGAAGGTTCACCACTAGTACTGTCCTAGTCTAGTACATTACTAAGTATATATAAATAGTAATGTTCTAAGCTAGTACTGTTCTAGTCTAGGACAGTTCTAGGGTCTACTCATATCATAAAATATGGGGGTAGGCAACCACTATGACCGCTCTGAACGATTACGTTCTTGGCCATAGTCAGGACGCCCGAGTGAGGTGTCCCGAGTGTGGCGATCAGCGAAAAAAGAAAAATCAAAAAACATTCTCAATCACGATCAAGCCCGATCACACCCTGTACCACTGTCACCACTGTGGTCTATCGGGTGCTGTTCGGCGTGAAAAATTTTACGAGGCTCACATGGAGAAAGTAGTAAAGATACCCACCCAGCTAAATTACAACGTGCAGTTGATACAGGATTTTTTCGGAAGGCGTAGCGTGCCACTGGATACTCTTGACGGGTTGCCGGCAATGACCACAGGGATGAAATGGTTTGATGGCGCTCAACGGGAGGCAGTGGGTTTCATTTACGGGCCTCGGGAAAACCCGACAGCAATCAAGTGGCGATCCGTGGAAGGGAAGGGATTTCTCTGTGATGGCGCACCCAGATCGTTCTACGGTATCGAAAACGTGGAAGATACGGACGAGGATTTGACGATAGTCGAGGGGGAGTGTGATGTCATTGCTTTGGCTAGCGTCGGAATTAAGGCCGTATCTTGCCCCAACGGCGCACCTGCAAAGGTCAGCCAAAATCGGGTCTCTCCGGAGGAGGACAACAAGTTCTCGTATATCTGGGAGGAAAGGGAGCGTCTGGAGCGCGTCAAGCGGGTTATTTTGGCGACCGATAACGATCAGGCAGGCGAGGCGTTGGCAGAGGAAATCGCCCGTCGAGTGGGTCGGGCCAAGTGCTGGCGGGTCAAGTTTCCCGAGGGGACGAAGGACGCAAACGATGCTGTTGACAAGCTAGGAGCAGACGAAACACGCAGACTCTTCGATAATCCTGAGCCAGTTCCGCTGTCCGGAGTCTATGGTGCGTCGGAATATCTGAATGATATCAAGGACATCTACGCTAATGGCCACGGGCGCGGGGCGTCCACCGGCTTCCCCGCTATCGATGAGTTGTTCACTATAGCCGAGGGACAGCTATCTATCGTCACCGGAATGCCGAGTTCGGGTAAGTCCGAGTTCATTGATCAGATCATGGTGAATCTGGCCCAGCGCGAGTCATGGAAGTTTGCCGTGTGCTCGTTTGAGAACCCGCCCCATATGCACATCGCCAAGTTGGCAGAGAAAGTCACGGGCAAGCCGTTCTATGACGGGCTTGGTCCCAGAATGACAGAGGAGGAATTGGAAGAAGCAATAGTGTTCATTAACGAACACTTTGTGTTCCTTGAATCCAAGGACGGCGGCATGAGCACCATCGACAGTGTCATTGAGCGCACCAAGCAAGCTGTCATGCGTCTGGGGGTGCGGGGCTTGATCATTGATCCCTACAACTACATTGAGCAGTCAGGGTCCGAAGAGCACAACAGCATTAGCCAGATGCTCAGTCGAATCACCGCCTTTGCCAAGGCCCACGGCATCCACGTCTGGTTTGTCGCCCACCCCCAGAAAATGTATCCCCGAGAGGACGGCACCTATGCAGTGCCCAAGGGTATGAATATCAGCGGTTCGGCGGCATGGTTCGCGAAAGCCGATCTAGGCATCACCGTCCACCGAGGCGATGACTGCGTCGAGATACATTGCTGGAAGTCAAGGTTCAAGTGGACAGGCCAGCAGGGCGTGGCATGTCTTACATATGAGCTGTCAAATGGTAGATACAGAGACTACGTTCCGCCGGCAGAGATCAAGACGATCAAGGGAGTTGACCGGAGTTGGGAGGACTTTGATGAATTCTGATAACGTGTCAAGCACAGCCAAGAAATTATCCGGGGACAAACATTCTTATGTCTGACAAGTCACACACAGACCTCGGCACGAAGGAAATCTACAAACGCCACGCAGTGATGGTCGAGGGCGGCAATATGCCCCGAGCCAAGGTCATGGATCAGACACTGATTGATCGATATCTGATGGACGGGCTGATCACGCTGTCCCAGCATCAGGCCGGCGAGTATGTCATGAGTCAGGCACTGCAAGCGGGGATGTACACCAAGCCTCTCAGCTCTGAGCCATCTTCGGGTGCCAGAGCCAAGGACTCTGTCGCCACAGAATCGCTCATGCGGTACGGACGCACACTGGATTTGGTCAGCAAACGCTTTGGTCCGTATCACAAGTATCTGGTGGAGGAGGTTGTTCTGCATGGGTGGGATGTGTCGTTGGACGCCAAGAAAATGACAGCGCTCAAGGAAGCGCTCGACTGGATATCTGAGCGGCGTCTGGCCGGTGGGCGTAATCCGCTGAGGAAGCTGAAAGGTGAGTAGTTTTGATGAGCAGGTAGGCGGGGATCATTACAAGCGACTCAAGATTCAGCCGTTGGAGTATGCGCTGGCAAATGATCTGGGGATTTGCGAGCACGCCGTGATTAAGTATGTGTCGAGGTGGCGTGACAAGGGCGGTACTGATGACTTGTTAAAAGCAAAACACTACATCGAGTTGCTTCTGGAGTTTGAGAGTGAAAAGTCTGGGAACGGGTAGGCGTTTTAATCACATGACGATTTGTGAAAACGGCGAGGGACAGCATGTAGGAACCCTCGCTGAGATGGAGTTTTCGCGTTTCCTGATTATGAGCAACATACAGCATGCGTGGTCGGCTTGCGACAAAGGCCCGTATGACTTTGCCGTAATGGACATATCCGGTCGCATGGTAGGGATTGATGTGAAGGCAAAAAAGAGGAATGTGCCACCATCACACTCTCAGGATGCGCACGTTACCTGCGATCAAGAGCTATATGAATGCCATGTTTATGTTTTTTACAGTGTTACAGATGACAAGCCAACAGCGATGGGGTGGATTGGTAAAGGTGATTTTTGGCGAGACTGCCGAAGGGTGCGGAAGGGTGACAGGGACGGCTCTTTTGAGGAGCACGTTGACGCGGGGAAGATGAAGTACAGTGAACTTAAAAAAATGCCTGATCTTCTTGGGTATTTGAAGTCCTGCTGGGAATAGGATGCGGTGGATAGCGCCTGACCAATCACATGAACATGAATTCATCGTTAGCCCCTGATCAGGCGCTTATGCCCGTGCCACCGCACACGGTTAGGAGTTGGGGCTAACCCAGTGTAGCACCAGTCGGCTTTTTGCGTAAAGCGGCTGGGCACCTAATTATTTCAATGGATGGAGAGTCTGCCTCCCTTAGCAACATAACCGATAGGTCGGCCATGATCGCTACGTCCTCTCCGAATCTCTCGGCCATCTGCATAGCCGCTTGCACCGCTATCTGGTAATCGTCTGGCTCGGCCATTCATGATCCCCTTACGTCTGAGAAATCGTGAGTAAGCGCCGGCCTCAAGGTCAGCGCATTTACCTACCCCGCACAAATCGGTTGATTCGTAGATAGCGGGGCAAGCGGGGGCGTGGACGCCCCCTTCCATGTCGCAGTACTGGCAAGTCATGAGACCAGCGCCAGAACAACAAGCACCAACGTGGTGAATGACATCATTGCGCCAGCACCAGCAATCAAGGTCAGCATCGGTATCTGCTGAACCATGCGCTCCGCTTCCATTACCCGATCCAGCAAGGTGTCTGGCATTTCGGGCGGCTTGGGTCGGGCTTCTGCCTTTGGAGTAGGCTCCACCTTTCTCGCAGGCGATTGCAGAGGCAGTGACCTCTGGGTGTTTTTGCGAATGTAGGTCGCCCTCCATGCTACCGACTGAGCGGTTCTGCCCAGCGCTTGGGCAATGACCATCTTGCTGAGGCCTTTCTCCAAGCACTCCGTCAGCACCGCATCATCCTCTTTGGACCATTTTGTAAAATGTCTTTCCATTGTGATTACTCCTCACAGTTGACGTTTGGGTTGTAGGCAGGCCAAACCTTATCCTCAACCATTTCACAGTAGTGGCGTTCGGCGGCGACTGCATCATCGTAGTCACCGCGCCCCACCACGCCCAAAACGAGCAGGAGCGAAATTACCCCCACCCATATTGAAATCGCGTTATCCATCAAAGCTTCCACCCCCGTGCATTTTTAAGCGTGTTGATCGCGGCCACTGCGTTTTGATAAAACTCTGAGTCGGTCTCCACCCAGTCATCAAGCATGATGTTGAGGGTGTCGCAGACAACGTAGGTTGCCTCACTCTCCGTCATCGCTGGGGGTTCGGGAGGAGCGTCCTCCGCATTGGGGCAGTTGGGATGGTGCTCGCTGATATGCCAGCACTCGTTGCACATTCTGATCATGTCATTCACTCCTACATTGAGACAATGTTTATGTTACGTCCGTATGGACGGGTAGGCAAGTACTATCATGCAAGTCGCTCAGAAAGTCCTCCAAAAACCCCTCGGCTATCGCGTAGTTTTCGGCGCGTGCTTGCTCGCTTTTGTCACCTTGCAATTCGCATAGGATTTCGCCTATGGCTAGCTTTGCGGTATCGATGTTCATGACGCGGCCTCCTGATTGGCTTCTTTGAGTGCGGCCTTCGCTTCCACGAACGCCTCGGTAACTTCCCACGGCAACCCGTAGTTCCCCGCGCAGATGGGGCCGTAACCGTTGCTGACAGACTCGTCAGTAGTCAGGTCACGGTTGCAGAAACAGCAGTTGCCATGTTGTGCGCCGTGCGCCTTGGCAGACCTGACAACGTCAGCGCCAATCTCAGCGATGCGCTTGATGATCTCGGGGGATGCGTCACGGCTGGGGTGAAGCTCGCCCTCCGGCGTGATCTTGCCAAGGTAGGGGCGATCACCGAAACCGTCTTCCTCGCCCTTGACGTAGATATGACCGGCGTTGCGGCCAGTAGCAGGAGCAAGCGAGAACAGCAAGTCGCCCGTGTTGACTTTGGGGCGCTTGATGCCTGCCTCCTGAGCTAGACCAAACCGGCGCAGTAGATCGCTCATGTCGATCTTGGTCTGCTTTGCTTCAGCTCTTTCGGCGTCGTCAGCAATGATGCGATACACGGCGGCGAGTTGCTTATCGGTCAGTGACCCGTGCTTGCGGACACCGTCGAGCAGGCTCTTGGCGAAGTTGTCTTCGCCGTTGCGCTTGACCCCAGCGTTCTCGGCCAGCCATTTGTGAGCCACTGGTTGCTCTTCAGCGAACAGCGTCACGTTAGCCTCGGCGTCAGCCACCTTGCGCTTGGCTGATGCGTCACGCGCCTTGCGTCGAGCGTGAGGGGATGTCTTGAAATGCCCCTTGCCCTTACAGGCAAAGCACTTGCCCTCGTGAGTTCCGTAACGGCTAACCCAGACGCCAGTGCCCGCGCATTTGTCGCAGGCAAAGGTGTCATCTGAACCCTTGCGGGTTGGTAGCTTTGAAATGTCAGGCGTTGCTAAATCTTCAAACATAATTGACTCCTCAGCGTGGGAGGCCGCTTATGCGGCCCGTAACCCCTTTGATTTGATTAGGCAAATTCTGCCATTACTTGATTCATCATCACGCGCATTTCTTCCTGATATTCCTGATGGCGTGAGAAAAAGTCCTCACAGATGCGGCCAGCATCTATTAACGCGGCGATCTGCTCTTCTGTTGCATAATAGAGCGCGTCCCATTCGCCGACGTTTAAGTCTGCCGCGATTGCGTCAAGCGTTATCGGTTGCGCGCTTCCTGCCAGTGCTTCTGTCATGCTCATTGCTTAACCCCTTTCTGTTGGCCGACGCATTAGTGCGTCATGGTTGACTCCCCAGTCATTCGGGTGGATTCCCGTGACACCCCGAAGGGTGTTTCGGCCCGTATCCCTCGGGCCATCATCAGACGGGTTATTGGGCCTTACTCAGTGAGTATTCATTCCAACGGGCCTGCGTCTTATCGCACAGTTCTTGGCGGAACCCTGCGTATGCATTGTGAGCCATGAGAATCGACTCTATTGTTGATTGAGCGCCGTCTCGAAGGCCGTAGTAATACATGGCAGTGTGCCCGCCTTGGGTGAAATGCTCAGGCAGGCTCGGGTCTTCAGCCTCGATACGGGCGGCGATTCTCGCGCACCACTCAGCAGAATGTTGGCGCTCCTCAATGCACTCTAAAACTCGCTTGGATAACTTCATGGGATTCACTCCTCAGTGATTTCGATAACGGTTGCGTTCAGGTCTTCGACGGGGTTTGCCTTGATGATTTGGTAATAAACAGCCTCGCCGAAGGCAACGTCATCTATGTCCTCGGCGGTGAGGTTGTCCGGATCGGAAACGTCAGCCTGAAAAATAATCGAGGTGACGCATTCTATTGTGCATATAGCCATGTTGATTCACTCCTCAGTTATGGGTTACAGCAGGTCTGCATTAATGACATTGCCGACGCGGGGGTTGAGTCCCTCCCGCGCTAGGATCTTGTCTGCACGCTCGCCGTACCTGACGGCGTCCTTTCGGCAGTCTTCGACGCTGGGCAATTCGATGCCGTATTCATCGAATAGGGTGACCGTTGCTGAACACATACGCTCCGCGTTTAAGTACCAGCGCAGTGTTCGCATGGGTGTGCGCTCCAGCGTCCTGTTGCACACGGTGATGCTGTTGATTAGGTGGGCGATTTCCTCAGCTTCAGTTTTGGTTAGTGGCATGGTGATTCACTCCTCAGTGATGGGTGAAGGCCGCTTATGCGGCCTGTTGGATTTCCTCGGCAACCTGAAGGCTGTCGAGATAGTCGATTGCTTTTGACGCCAGCTTGGCGGCATCAGAGATGTACTTGCGATCATCTTTGAGCGCCTTGAGCCAGCCATTGAGGTACTTGGCATGGTCTGCGCGAACCTCGACAGACACACCCAGCTTGACGCAAAGCATGACAGCGCCGATCTCTGCGACCAGTTCCTCGAATGCATAGCCGCGCTTTGACTTGTCATCAAGGCGGTTGCACCGTGACTTGTGACCCGTCCAATGGATCAACTCATGCAGTGCGGTTGAGTAGTAGCATTCGGTTGCGTCACTGGTATCAGTGGCGGTGAAGTCACACCGTCGCGGCATTTTGATCTGATCAAGCAAGGGGATGTAGCACGCTTGGCCCTGATCATTCTCGGTGATGCGCGCACCAGTGTTGACGATGTACTGGTCAACCTTGGCGAGCACCTCGGTTTGATCAACCTTGTCACCGTCATCAGCGACTGGCGGTTCCCACCCGTCTACCTGAGTGGCGTCAAAGATAGTCGCGGGCCTGAACCCGATCAGCACTTTGTCCTCGGTCTTTTTGTCCTTGACGATCAGCGGGGCAGTGATGCCGATACCCTTGCCGCCCTTGCGTACCTGAGCGCCAATAGTCTGCCACTGCCCATAACCTGCCGCATGGCTGATGCCCATGATGCCCAGCCATAATGCGTTCAGCCCTCGGTATTCCTTGCCGGTGACTACGTTTGTGGGGATAGAGCAGAGTCCGCTAAAGGGTTTGATCCATCCGGTGCCGTGCTCATTCATTGCGGCCTCGATTGCGTTTGTGATCTCGGCTTCGATGTCTCGCTTTTGCTTTTTCATATGATTCACTCCTCAGTGATTAAGCGCCCATCAACAGGCGCTTGAGATCCGCGACAGTGCGGCCAGATACAGCAGATAACTCTGCCAGCGTGATGTTGGTGCTATCAAATAGCGAAATGATTTCGCAGTCGGTCATGATTTCACTCCTCAGTGATTAGTGGTTTCGGCCAGCATCAGGCCATCATCAGTGCCACTGCTATGTGGCAGACCTTGGGGGCGCGCGGCCCCCTGTTGATTAGCTGTATTCGACGCAGGTATCGGCATATGCCTCGGCGTCACCCAAGTGCTTAAAAGACTTGTGGATTCCGACGCGCTCGCCAGCATCGACATCGTGTAGGATCACGCGGTATTTCCACATGATGTTGGGCCATGTTATGACCTGAGCTATCAGGCCCGCCTCATCGTTTTCGACTTCGTAAACCACTTCGGATTTAAACGTGTATTGCATGTGATCACTCCCTAGTGATTAGTGGTGTTGAGCAGAGCGCTCAGTCATACCCAACGCGCAGGGCGGTGGGCATGGTGAAAGCTCTGAATCGGTACGGGGTGATGCTGGGGAACGACTCCCCGAAAAATACCTCGACGCTACACCCGCCGTTGGGAACCCCTCGCTGTGTCTTGAGACTGCTACCCGAATGCGTTGAAGTGGAGTTGAGTGGATCGACCAGTTGGATCGGATGCGCTGGCGTGGGGACTGAGTCTCGAATACCTCATTACAGTCACCGCCCAGTGGTTACCTCACCAGTGGTGTCACCCTCCCGCAAAATACAGTCGCGAGTCGCGCTCTCCGCGCTTGGGTTCAGCCGCTCGTCCTGAGCGCTGGCGGACTTGACGCAGTCCCGCACGACGGTCACCCCGTGACCATGAGTGGATTATAAGCATGCCCTGATCATATGTGCAACATGTCATACATAAAATAATGTGAATATTGACAGCCAAGTCTATATACCTTCTATACACCAACGAAAAAATGCGCGGCGTGGGTCTGGGCTGGGCCTTACTGCTGACAAGTTGAAAAAAAACTTGACAAATCCGACATGCCACTAGGAAGCCCAGAATGGCGTTCTGAGAGCGATTAGAGGTGGGCCTTGCGCTACTATTAACAAGTCCATAAAAGCGCTCAGAGGGCCACAGAAAGACGATTTTTAAGTCATTGTTTTTGTTAGACATTTAGACTTGACTTTTTAAATTGGCACGCTATTTGCTTATCGACATTGATTACTGTCTGGCGGTCGTGATATATGCGGCGTTGCTACTGACATCGAGGGATAGACATGGGCAAAACCAGAACCGGCCTCACGGCCAAGCAACAGCACTTCTGTCGGTGCGTTGCGGCAGGGATGTCGCAGGCTGAGGCGTACAGGGAAGCGTATGACGTGACAGCAGAGGGGAAGTCAGCGAGTCACCGAGAGGCCGCATCCAGACTTATGCGAAGGGCTGACATCAGTACAAGGGTCTCGGCGCTAATAGCCCAGCGGGAGCGGTCGATACTTGCCTCTTCGCTCTCTGACCGAGAGAAAGTCCTGAGCAAGCTACGCCATTGGATCGATCACGCTGATGCAGAAGAGGGGATGGCCCACAAGCTGAGGGCCGCAGAGTTGTTGGGAAAGAGCACGTCGCTTTTTCGGGACGTTGTCGAGACCAGCGAGAGCCGGTCGAGTGACGAGCTACTCGCCGAGCTGGAAGCGATGCTTGAGTCAGTGGCCGACGATCAGGCCGAGCAATCGGACGATCCGGACATTTCTGCTGGACCTACCATCATGCATTGACCGACCCCCACCCCCCCTGAGCGAGCGGCGTGCCATATATCTATATACATAGTGAATCACTCAAAAAATCACTAAAATTTGGCCTGTCTTACCCGTAATTTGTCTCAATCAGGGGGATTTTTCCTAAAAAAACGGCTTGGAGTCCCACCCCACCCCCTATTTTTCTAAAAAATCTGCATTTTTCACAAAAAAACCCTGTCTTACTGTAGACATGTTCGTGTCAAGGGGGTATATTCTCTACAATCCGGGGGAATTTCTACCCCTAGAACAGTCCTAGTACTAGGACAGTCCTAACTTAGTACCTTCCTACTGGTGCTTTTCAACTGTTTCCTTCCTATTTTTTTTTATTTATAGATTTAAGCAAGTCTAGACAGGGCTATGCTTTCTTAGGGGGGTGTTATGTCTGGATTTAACGGGAGCTTATAGTGGCAGTCACTACAGGGCAGGTTAATCAGCTTTATCAAGAGCTACTGGGGCGTTCCGGTGCCGAGCAGTATTTGTCGGATTGGGCAAGTTCCGGCATGACCATAGATGAAATCCGCAATGCCATAGCCAGTTCGCCGGAAGGGCAGTCATATGCTCAGGCGCAGGCCGCAACGAGCACCACTGGGACCAATACCAACGTACTCGGTCAGGAGACTGTAGGCTCAAACGACGCTGTCCAAGGCACCATTGAAGTCCTCTTTGAGCGCCACTTTGGGCGTCCTCCCACCCCGGAAGAGACGCGGACTTTTATGGATCAGTACAACCTAAGCGGTGATATTGATGCTGTAGATGCCGCTATTGTTCAAGCCGCGCAAACTAATTTTGGCGAAACTGAGGACGGCCCCACAACCACCACCACCACCGACCCGACAACCACCACCACTGGGATCAATACCAACGTACTCGGAGAGGAAACCGCAGGCTCAAATGATGCGGTTTTAGGCACTATTGAGGTGCTCTTTGAGCGCCACTTTGGGCGCCCTCCGACCGGGGCAGAAACGCAATCATTTCTTGCCCAGTACAACGAAAGCGGTGACATTGACGCGGTAGATGCCGCCATTTTGCAGGCCGCGCAAACCAATTTTGGCGCCACAGAAGCCTCTGACGGTATACAGGCTGGCGCTGAACTAGAGGCAATGCGGCCAGTAGTGCAGGGGCTGTACCAAGAGCTGTTTGGCCGGGAGGCTGGACAACAGGGCATGGATTATTGGCTCGCACAGCTTAGATCCGGCGCAACGACCCCAGACGGTCTCCGCGATGCCCTTATTTCTGGCGCCACAGGCGATGATTTGGCCTATTACAACCAGAATGTCCTTAACCCGCCCCCGGACGATTCACTGCCAGATGATGAGGGTCCAGATCAAGATCCGCCAGTAGAAGAGAGCGCTCCGGACGATGGCACCGGAACTACCGACACAACCACCACTGACCCCACAACTACCAACACAGGCACCCCTTACTATACCGACACACCCACTACAGACCCCACAACCACCACCACCGACCCGACAACTACCACCACAACCGGCACAGGGGTCGACCCCTACGAGGGCACCTCCTACGAGGGCACAGGGGGTCCGCTTCCACCAGATCCAACTCCAGCCGTGAACCAGTATCAGGGCTTATTTGACATGCTTGACCAGCGGTATCCCAACCTTGGAGGCAAGGGCGGGACGCAACAGCCGCAAGCGCCAATCATTTCCGAGCCAGAGCCAAACCCGTATGGTCAGGGAGGCGGTGATTTTTACAGCGGCGGTGGCTACTACCGAAACCCCTACTCAAGCGGCTATGGCATGGGCTATCAAGACCCCTATGCATCGCAACGCTACATGCCCAGATATGGTCTTTTAGGGCCAACTGGTTTTGGCGGAGGAAAGGGTGGCGTTCCAATGTCTCCATATGGCTCCCCTTATAGCTCTCCCTATAGCTCTTCTTTTGGCTCCCCGTATGGGTCTTCTTTTGGTTCTCCTTATGGGTCGTCATTTGGCTCTCCTTATGGGTCTTCTTTTGGCTCCCCCTATGGCGGCTCAGGCAAGGGCGGAAGCCTTTACCAGCCCCAGCTACCCCC
>Ga0208767_1000359_pt1 | contig 35999 bp, 68 predicted proteins | sample VirMetDEL_Mar_21_FD_184514 | JGI IMG/M metagenome (GOLD analysis project Ga0208767, IMG submission 184514) | Aqueous microbial communities from the Delaware River and Bay under freshwater to marine salinity gradient to study organic matter... | ecosystem: Environmental > Aquatic > Marine >... | reverse complement strand
GAAAATAGAGATACCATTAGACCAAAAATTTATTCAAGTTCTCAGAGAATTATAAATAGTCCTATGGTAACTAGAGTCGTAGATACATTAATAGTCTTTCGTATCCTTAAGATGTTAACAACACCTTTTGAGGATACTAAAGCTTATGAATTGGGGTTCATCGATAAGAATGGTGAAAGAATAAAGTATAAGCAAGACCCTAATAACAAGAACAATAGAATCGAGAACAAACCTACTACCAATTCAGAAAAGGAGTCTTATACATACTTACATAGACTTGTATTCAATCTAAAGAGAATTATACAAAAGGTTCCTTTTGGTAAGTCCAAATTTGCATCTTATGCTGCTGCACTTGCTTTACTCAAAGAGTTTGCAGAGTTGTCAGATGAACAGGTTAATATGTTGTCTGAAGAGATGGTCAAACAATATGGTATCACTGAAACTAACGATGAAGAGTTAGTATTAGGTGAGACATATAATTTAGTTCGAGATTTTGAACAAACCGACTTGATATTCAAGTCTAAATCTAAATGTGAAATTGTGAGCGAACATAGTAAATATTTCGGTTTCACTGTGTATAATGCAAAAATAAATGGTCACCCAGCATTGGTAACGTCAGATGAAATATTTTAAAGAAGCAACAGACCGTTGGTATAAAGAACAACCCGAATGGGGTACCCCAGAATCAACGAAGAAGGCAAAGAAACATACTCCGATGGAAGAGCGTGAATTCCACGTAAGGCTTGACCATCTCGATGGTGATTCTCGTCAAAAGAAAGTTGATGATATCTTGAGAAAGTATGTGAAAAAAGGTGACATTAAGTACTCTGGAAGCACAGATAAAGGACTGGTTTTTGTTGCTAAAAACTCATCGGGTCTATCTTCTTTGAATAGAGAATTAAACAAATACCAAACTTTTGCAGAATCAAACGAATCGTGTTGTGAAGAATGTGAAGAGTTGTTTGATCATGTAATTTCTGAGGCAGAATATCAAGGTAAGAAGGTTGAACTCAACAACCCCTTCCGTTTGCCGTCTGGGTCAAATAAGAAGTTTGGTGTATACGTTAAGAATGACAAAGGAAATGTCGTCAAGGTCACATTCGGTGACCCCAACATGGATATCAAACGTGATTCACCGGAACGTAGAAAGTCATTTCGTGCACGTCACAATTGTGCAGACCCAGGCCCCAAGTGGAAAGCACGTTACTGGAGTTGTTACCAATGGAGAGCAAGTGCCAAGGTTGATGAAGAAGCACCTACGAACTCTACTGGTCCTGCTACTGCAACCGATAAACCCGTGGTACGTAAGAAGCGATTTGCTGATTTCGTAAGACGTGATGGTAAGGTTTCTTAACTACCTAGCACTTGCCACCTCAATAGCCGTTGCAACAATCGCTGCATACTTTTCGGTTATCGGGTTAGCAACAATGTTCTCTGGTGCCAAGGTTGGTGTTATTGTCATGGCATCCACTCTTGAGTTTGCCAAACTCGTTACTGCTGCATACCTACATCTAGTCTGGAAGTATTTGAATTTCATGAAATACTATCTGGTCACGGCCGTTATAGTCTTGATGGTCATCACATCTCTAGGTATCTTTGGTTACCTATCTCGTGCACATTTAGAACAGACTGTTACTAGTGGTGACTATGACCTTTCCATCGAGATTATTGAGGAGAGGAAGAGTGCAGCACAGTCTAAAATAAACCGTCTCAAAGACCGTATAACGTCCCTAGACGAGGTTTTACAAACAGCTAGACCACAGGATAGGAACTATGTTAACCGTGTTCAGACCGACGAGAGAGAACAGATAACACGTGATATCGATGCACAAGTAGAACAAATTGGTAAGTACAACGAAGAACTTTTACCCCTACGTAAAGCTCAGTTGGTGCAGAAGTCTGAAGTGGGTCCAATGTTGTATGTTGCAGAGGTAATTTATGGGGACGATGCTGACAAATACCTTGACAATGCTATCAGATGGGTGATATACTTAATCATATTTGTATTTGACCCCCTTGCTGTGCTCCTACTCGTTACATCAACAAGTATGGTAGTGAAGGAAGACAAACCGAAGTATGACCCAACCGCTAGATATGTTGTCCAAGTACCTAAAAATAAAGTTGCAGATTTCTCTAATACGTGATATACTCTATCCATGATTTGGTTGGAGAAAAAATACTTGTCGATGGCTATGCCATATCTGGATTTGGCCAAATGGAAGAACGACAACACCCTCAACCACAGATGTCCTTATTGTGGTGATTCCCAGAAAAATAAACTGAAGGCTCGTGGATATCATTTCCCAAACGGGGGTAGTTTTATTTACAAATGTCACAATTGTGGTAAGAGCACATCATCTGTAAACTTTTTGAAAGATAACTTTCCTGTAGTTCACAGAGACTATAAGAAAGAATGGTTAAAAGAACATGGCAGAACACCGAGGGCACAGAAAATGCCCTCGGCTAATGCGTTCAAGTTTATACCCAAAACAAAACCCATACTGGATAAAATATCAGTAGATGCTTGGTCTCATCCTGCGGCAAAATCCTATCTAGAAGATAGGGGAATTTCTCGTGAAATAAAGTTGAGATTCGTTGAAAGTGCGCAAACTTTGACTGAATTGTCGCCTAAGTATTCTGACAGAGTTTTTGGGAGTGACCCCAGAATTGTCATTCCCTTTTATGATGAAGATGGTGTATTAGTTGGTGTATCGGGACGAGCAATAAACGAGAGTCCACTTAGATATTTGACCGTGAGAATTGATGCCAACAGACCATTAATTTATAATTTAAATAACGTAGATAAGACACAGAAAGTGTATGTTACTGAAGGTCCTATTGACAGCTTTTTCTTGAAAAATAGTATTGCTGTGGGTGGTAGTGACTTTGGAAAGATACCATCCGATATAAAAGAGAATGCTGTATTGATATACGACAATGAACCACGCAATGACGTGATACTCAAGAAGATTGAGGATGTCATTTCGAATGGTTATGATGTTTGTATATGGGACAAAAAGAAAGTTGGTTCGTGCAAAGATATAAATGATATGGTCAGAAGTGGTCTGACCTCAGAAGAGTTGATTGATATTATCGACGCATGTACTTTCCGTGGTCTATCTGCCAAAGCCAAGTTTATGGAGTATAAAAAGATATGACCGAACAAGAGATTAAAGTTATTAAGAGTGATGGTTCACGTGATTCTCTTAATCTAGATAAAATCCACAGAATGGTAAACAAAGCATGTGAAGGTATTACAGGTGTATCACAATCTCTTGTTGAAATTAATAGTGGTCTTCAATTCTATGACGGTATCACTACAAAAGAAATTCAAAAAATTCTCGTTAAATCATCTAGTGATTTGATTTCACTAGAGAATCCCAACTACCAGTATGTGGCTGCACGTTTGCTGTTATACTCCGTACAAAAACAGGTGTTCAACACTAAGTGGAAAGACTCTGAAATTCATCCACATCTCAAGGGTTTGATTGTACGTAATATTGATGCTGGTGTATATGACCCAGAGATTTTGGACATGTACTCTGATGAAGAAATGGAGACACTGAATAATTATATCAAGCATAATCGTGATAACCTTTTCACTTATGCTGGATTGCAGCAAATTGTTGACAAGTACCTTGTACAAGACCGTTCTAGTGGTTCAGTATTTGAGACACCACAGTTCATGTATATGTTAATTTCTATGGTGTTGTTTCACAAGTATCCAACTGAAACACGTATCAAGTATGTGAAAGACTACTACGATGCAATCTCTACATTCAAGATTAGTATCCCAACACCAATCATGTCTGGTGTACGTACACCTATGCGTCAATTTGCATCGTGTGTGTTGATTGATTCTGATGACAGCCTAGACTCAATTTTTTCCAGTGACATGGCTATTGGTAGGTACGTAGCACAACGTGCTGGTATTGGTATCAACGCAGGTCGTATTAGAGGATTGGGTGCCAAGATTCGTGGTGGGGAAGTACAACACACAGGAGTCATTCCTTTCTTGAAGAAGTTTGAATCCACAGTTCGATGTTGCACACAAAACGGTGTACGTGGTGGTAGTGCTACAGTTCACTTTCCTATCTGGCACCAAGAGATTGAAGACATTTTAGTACTGAAGAATAACAAAGGAACCGAGGATAATCGTGTACGTAAGTTGGACTACTCTATCCAGATGAGTAAGTTGTTTTACGAAAGGTTTATCTCTAATGACAACATTACTTTGTTTTCACCACACGATGCACCTGATTTGTATGATGCATTTGGTACCGAAGAGTTTGATGAGTTATATGAGAAGTATGAACGTAAACACTCTGTACCGAAGAAATCTATTTCTGCACGTGAGTTAATTACTGACCTTCTGAAAGAAAGAGCTGAGACTGGACGAGTGTATGTCATGAACATCGACCATTGTAATACTCATAGTTCATTCTTGGACAAGGTGAGTATGTCGAACCTATGTCAAGAAATTACACTACCAACAAAACCTATCAAACATATTGATGACCCCGAAGGTGAAATTGCATTGTGTATTTTGTCTGCAATCAATGTCGGTATTATTAAAATGGATGAGATGGAAAGCTTGTGTGACCTTGCTGTTAGGGGACTTGATGAACTGATTTCATATCAGGGATATCCTATCGAGGCTGCAATGAGGTCAACCCTTGCTCGTCGTTCATTAGGTATCGGATATATCGGACTTGCACACTTTCTTGCCAAGAACAAGGTTAAGTACTCGGATTCTGAAGCATTGAAACTGGTACATGAGTTGACTGAGAGTTTTCAGTATCACCTGTTGAAAGCATCAAACACCCTTGCTAAAGAAAAAGGTAAGTGTGAATGGTTTGATCGTACAAAATATTCAGAGGGATATCTACCAATCGACCACTATAAAAAAGAGGTTGACCAGATTGTTGCACCAGAGTATAATATGGATTGGGACCAACTAAGATTGGATATCTTGTTATTTGGCCTCCGTCACTCAACTCTTTCTGCTCAGATGCCATCTGAGAGTTCATCTGTTGTGTCGAATGCAACTAATGGTATTGAACCACCACGTGATTATTTGAGTGTCAAGAAGAGTAAGAAGGGCACATTAAAACAGATTGTACCACAGTATCATAATCTTAAAAACTCATACACATTGCTGTGGGATATGGAAGATAACACGGGTTATATTAATATTGTTGCTGTGATGCAGAAGTTCTTTGACCAAGCCATCTCTGGTAATTGGTCATACAATCCAGAAAAATATGAAAACAACGAAGTGCCCGTATCTGTGATGGCAAGAGATTTGTTGACTACATATAAGTTAGGTTGGAAAACTTCTTACTATCACAATACGATGGATGGTAAAACTGAAGACGTTGTAAAGGTGGATGAACCAGACCCATTCTTACAACCAATTATTGATGATGAAGGTGAGGATTGCGATGCCTGTGCCATATGAAGCAAGAACTGTAAAATATTGGATGGATTGCCCACCCAGTGGGTGGGTTTCAGGAGTTACAAATCAGGAAACTATAGATTTTTTCACTCAAGGATACTTAATTCTTAGAGATGTAATTCCAAAAGATGTCATTCAATTTGCTTTAGATTGTTGGTTGACAGTAGAACGGAATTCTGATTTTAAAAACCACAATCTTAATATGAATCATGCAAGAGAAAAAGTGATTGCTACACCTTTATTTGGAGTGGAAAACACTAACTCTTCTAACGGTGGTCATTCGGGTCCACATTCTGTGGCTATGAATAGATACGTTCACCGTATTTTATCCGAAGTGTTAGATATACCAGTTGTGGAAACTTATTCCTTTAGTAGGAAGTATTTCAGAAATTCTTTTTTGGGTGCTCATACTGACAGACCATCGTGTGAAATCAGTGCAACAATGTGTCTGAATTATAAAACGGATGATGGTTCACCATGGAAAATATGGGTAAGAAATGATGATGATTATTCTTGTAGAGATCAAAGAACGATTCCAGAGTTATCTCAACAATTATCTCATGTGGAAAGGAAACTTAATGGGTGTAAATCAATAGAATTGTTTCCTGGCGACCTGATGTTTTATATGGGACCGAATGTTATTCATTGGAGAGATAGACTTCTTGGAGACTATTCATATCATATTTTTTGTCATTATGCAATAGATGTTCAAATGGGTGGTATTGTAGATGTCTTTGAAGGTGAGATGAAAGGAGACCATGACTACATAAAACTTAGGCAAGAAAATGATGAAGACCTTAAGCATAGACCGAGGCCAGATAAACATCCATTAGCATGGGACGGTAGAAAAAACAGATATGCTAGTACAGATGAAGATGATAGAATGATTTCAAGAATGTTTAATCAATGGTTTGAGAAAAGGTCTAAAGAAGATAGAAAAATCTATGGACATAGGATGGCCTATAGGAACTTAACGACAGAAAACCCGCATAGGAGAGAAAATGCAACACATTAATGACGCAATGATGGAGTATCTAAAAGGTAGACGTGCATATCATGTAATGAACTGGGAAACATTCATATCCAACCCTGTAGGTGTTGCGGAGCATGGTGACTTTATGGAAACACTAGAAGGCGAACTTGAAAAGATTGCTCGATATGACGAGTTGATTGCTACTTTAGAATCCTTGAATAATTCTAAACTTAGGGTGATTGACGAGTGACAGTCTTTAATAAAAAAAATGTGGATTACACCAAACAATCTTTATTTTTCGGTGAACCATTAAACAACCAACGGTTTGACGTATTTAAATACCCCATCTTTGACAAGTTGACTCAAACACAACTTGGTTTCTTTTGGAGACCAGAAGAGGTGTCACTACAGAAAGATAGGTCTGATTATCAAAGTTTGTCTGAAGGTCAGAAGCATATCTTCACATCTAATCTTCGATACCAAACACTACTAGACTCGGTGCAGGGACGTGCACCTGCTATTGCATTTTTGCCTTTTGTTTCTTTACCCGAACTAGAATCTTGTATCATTGCGTGGGACTTCATGGAGACAATCCACAGTCGTTCTTACACACACATTATCAAAAATGTTTACTCCGACCCTGCTGATGTTTTTGACACTATTCTTAATGAACCTGCCATTGTAAAACGTGCAGAGATGGTCACTGAGAAGTATGACCATTTCATCGACTTAGGTAGGAAAAAACTTATTGGTCTACCTGTTGATGAGTATGAACTTAAAAAATCACTTTACATGGCCCTCATTAGTGTTAATATTCTAGAAGGTCTGAGGTTTTTCGTATCGTTTGCCTGTTCATTCGGATTCGGTGAGTTAAAACTAATGGAAGGTAGTGCAAAGATTATTTCACTGATTGCACGTGATGAGTCACAACACCTTGCTATCTCACAACATATACTTAAGTGTTATCAACATCACGAGAATGATAAAGTGATGAATAAAGTCATGAAGGACTGTGAAACAGAAGTGTATGAATTGTACGAAGGTGCGGTACGACAGGAAAAAGACTGGGCTGATTTCTTATTTGAAAAGGGTTCTATGATTGGACTATCATCAACTTTGTTGGGTCAATATATAGAATACATTGCTAACAAAAGGTTACGTGCTATTGGTTACAATGACATCTACGATATATCAAGTCGTAACAACCCATTACCTTGGACACAACACTGGTTCAATAGTCGAGGCTTGCAAAATGCACCACAAGAAACAGAAATTGAGTCCTATGTTATTGGTGGTATTAAACAGGATATTACTGACAATACATTCAGTGATTTTAAATTATAGGAGATAAATACAATGACCTATCCTGTAAGGGTGACTATTTGGGGTAAGGATAATTGTCCAAATTGTTCCAATGCAAAATTTTACTGTGAGACTCAAAATATCGAGTTTAAATATCTGAAATTGGAAGAAGATTTTACCATCGAGGAAATGAAAGAAAAATTTCCCGAAGCCAAGTCCTTTCCTGTTGTTCAAGTAAACGACACGTGGGTAGGTGGGTATAGGGAATTGATTTCCACTCATAAAAATTTGACCACGGGTTTTGACCTATGAAACAGATTAAACTTTATTTACCAAAAGAGTCGGATAGAAGTGCTGAAGATTGGAGGTGGTTGCACCTATCAAACTGCGTTGATAGAAAGTACGCAGAAGTTAGAGTTTATGTTGTAGGTAGTGATATCATAGAAGAAGACCTTGAATATTCTACTCCTTATATGACTATCGACGGTAAACATAAAAGTTTTAAAAATGCTTGGAAGATGTTAAATCCCACTGACAAATACATACCAAGGGCGTTATAATGTCAAGGTGGTCATGTTACTGTGAAGAGTGTGATGATTTTGAAATAACCAAAGAAGAGGGATGGCTTGAATGGGACCTCAAACCCCTCTTTTGTCCTTTTTGTAGTGGTCAAATAGAAATTTATGAAGAAGATGATGAGATAGAGTGATATGCCGTATTTGATAGTTATTTTTTTGATTGTTCTTGGTGGTGGATATGCCTACCACCAGGTTACAGTATCTAATCTTGAATCGGAAGTGGTTCAACTCGAAGCAAATAATCGCACTCTCAAAGAAAACCAAGTTCAGTTAGAACTTGCAGTCAATACTGCACAAGCATCTCTCAAGGCAGCAGAAGAAAATGCCAAGAAACAGGGTGAAGCCATGAACAAACTTACCTTGGCGAATAACGAGTTGGCAAAAGAGAAATCAAATTATATGAAGGTCTTTAAAGACCACAACTTGACACGTCTTGCTCGTGCCAAACCAGGCATGATTGAGAAACGGATTAACAATGGAACTGAAAAAGTGTTTAGGATGTTAGAAGATGATACAAAAGAACTTATGGATATTGATGATACCCCTCCTGCTGACGGGGTGCAACCTGATGCCAAGACTGGAGTGGGGTCCGAAGGAACAGATAATCCAACCGGAACCACAGATAGTAACGGTAACTGAGAAAGTACCTCTACGCATCTACCAACCACCTCTTCCTCAAGAGATTGATTTACTCAATGTAAACTTCTTTGTCATTACCGAAGACAATATCGAAGAAAAGGTCAAAGAGATAGAGAAGATGCTCGACGGTCAGTTTGTTGTGTTTGCTCTCACACCCGATGGTTATGAAAAAATGGCAGAGAACTTTCAAGAGGTTCGACGTTATGTTAGACAACAAAAAGAACTAATCATTTATTATCGCGAAGCGACTACAGAGTCAGAAGGTACTACTGCTGAAGACTGGTTGGATAACAACGAAGAATAATTATGCAATATCGAACATTTCCCATGTTTCAAGAAACTCTCTTTCAGGGACATTACAGTCAGCTACCAATAAATGAAATCATTTATGACTTAAACACCTGTTTGGAAGAAACGGTCAAGCTTGACCCACATGACCCAACTAGAAATTATACCACATATTTCTATCCTGAAATCAATGATGTGTTTTGTAGTAAACCTTGGTTTAAAGGACTAGAAAATGTATTGTTTGAAAGTTATCATAAAATTTGTTCACAATACCTTAGTCACACGAATCTTGCAGGTAAACCCCATTTGTTTTTATGGGGAAACAAGTATGTTCATGAAAATCAACACAATGAGCATAATCACCCGAATTCGATAATCTCGGGTACAATATATGTAATGAGTGGTAGTCCTATTATTTTTACCAATCCATTAGAAGTTCATCACTGGTCTACTCGTGATGCTAATCCATCAGAAAACACTTCCATTAGTGGGAGTAAATTTAAGACTTTCGGTAATGAAACTTTCAATAATGCAGTGCATTTTTATCCCGAACCTGGTGATTTTTTGATGTGGCCATCTTATTTGAGACACAGAGTCGAGATGGATAATTTTTATGACTATTCGTATGAAAGGTATTCACTCTCTTTCAATATCAACCATAAAGAGGCATTCTAGTGTATAATGATTTATATAATATCCGTTGTTTCGGGGACAGTTTTTATAGGGGTGTCATAGAACAGAGTATCTATACGAAACTAACAAATAATATCAATGAAATTGATTCTCACTTGCCTCTAGTAGAACAAGAGATGCGTGAATTCTGTGTAGATGTCAAGAGCAAACAGAACCACGGCCCCGAGGAAGAGTTTAAAATCAATCTCTTTGTAGAGGACATTGTTGAAGAACAGTATAAAATTAGACACAGTGTGGAAAGAGTCAGTATGACTGGATACATTCTTCTGGGGATGGGAGATTATAATAAACATCCACACACAATATCTATTTACAATCCAATCTCTTCAGCGTATAATAGTGGTTTGTATACTTCAAATCAGTCTACGGTATGCAATGAAAGAAATGTGTCAACATATGGAACACCAATGACAGAATCATCTATTCATGTTAGTTTATTACCTGGTGAGTTTGTTATCTGGTCAAATTGTTATGAGCATAGCATAGAACCACAAACAGGTCAAATGTCTAGGTTTATAAATGTGAATATTTTACATTAATGGAGATTTGTGATGTATAAAACACACGATGTGGTTGAGTTACTAAAATTTAGAGATGTCAGAGATTATGTTTTTGAAGACAACTGTATCGTAATAGATGATTTCTATGAAAATATAGAAGATATACATGATTATCTTACTAGTAGAAATTCTTATCCTTTGTGGAAATACGATGCAGAGACTAATACCAGAAATAATATTGACTATAACGATTGTAGACTTATAGATAAAATTGCATTTCCAAATCGTGTTATAACTTCTAGATATGAAAATCTACTAAATGTTTGCAGAAAATTTTATCATAGAGGTGAGTACGATTTTGACTGGGTTTTCGAAGTGAATTGTTTTCAAACAAAAACAATTTTCGATTCGAATTTACAACACTATCCACATATTGATTCTGACTTTGGTGCCCCTGATGATTTTTGCACATTAAACATGATTGTGTATCTAGACAAACAGGAAGATGGTGGCACTGCTGTATATGATGGTGCTTGGATAAGAAATAACGAATCAATCAACCTTCTGTATCCAGTCGAAGAAGAGTTTGAATTAACTAAGGTTATAGAACATAAATACAATCGATGTGTCATTTTTCCTGGTAATAGATTACATGGTGCATATATAAATAACTATGAGAGTTATAGTGGTGATAAATGGCGTTATGCTCAAGTGAATTTTTTTGTGCCAAGGTAGAAGAATAATATGAAAGTTAAATTGATTAGTCATAGTCAAGTTCCGTTAAATTCAATAGAAGATATAAACGATTACAGTAGTGCACTAGACCTTATTGCATATTGTGCTAGAGTCAGTAATCCAAGTAACCAAAACAATAAAGAAACCAGTGAAAAACTTGTCAAATATTTGATTAAACATAAACACTGGTCTCCGTTGGAGATGGTTAGTGCATGTCTGGAGATTGAAACAACACGTGACATTGCTAGACAAATTCTAAGGCATCGAAGTTTCTCTTTTCAGGAATTTAGTCAGAGATATGCAGACCCAACAGAAGATTTAGACTTTGAAGTCAGAGAAACTCGTCTACAAGATACCAAGAATCGACAAAATAGTATTGCTTGCACAGACCAAGAATTAGATTTGTTCTGGCGGGCGATGCAACAAAATGTTATCGAAACTTCTAAAAATGCATATGAGTGGGCTATAACAAATGGTATTGCGAAAGAGCAAGCACGAGCCGTGTTACCGGAAGGAAACACGGTAAGTAGAATGTATGTTAATGGTACACTCAGAAGTTGGGTACATTACATTGAACTGAGAAAGGAAAATGGTACACAATTGGAACATATCCAAATTGCACAAGAGTGTGCCAAAATAATTAGGGACATATACCCTTTAGTATAGGAGTTTATTTTAGAAATGGCTAATATAACATGGTTACTTTGTTTAAAAACTGAAAGCAATGGTGTCACAGCTGAAGACGTAAATCGATTTGAAAGACAACTGTCAAGAAAACACATTCTTGGCCCACAAGGCGAAGACGGAAAAGGTGGTACTCTTTCGTTTCATTGTTTGACCGATGACCCTGAAGGCATATCAGAATATGTGAATATTATTCACCTAAAGAGAGATGAAAATTACATCAACGATAATTGGTTTATCTTGGAAACATTTGATTTGGGTAGATATGGTGTTGAAGCTATCGAGGAGTTTGATGAAAAAGGGGAGTCCCACGGTTTTGTACACCCAGAAATTCAGTTGGTCGATGTAAAATATCAGCTGACCGATGCTGCACAAATGCCATTTTTTATGGGTAGGGTACCACATGCAGGTAACTCAGTGACCGACCACAATGCTTATCTAACAGAAGAACAGATGGAATATAATAAAAAGCACTCTCATACCTATGTCAGGTTTGTGCCTTCTAATTTTGTTTCAAATAATAGTAAGTATGTACCCGGATTTATGTCTTTCACTAACGGTACTATCAAAAAAATTCGTGAAAAATTCATGGAAGACCCATACAAGTATCAACAACAGTATGGTAATAACGCGCAGAAGTTTATCGAGGACTGTATTGAAGAAGACGAAAGTATTCAGGATTATGGTACTAAACCAGGAACTATTTTAGAATATCCTGTAGAAAATAAGGAACTTTTGGAAAAGTATCGTATTGCATACGAGAATGAAATCAAACCAAATTTTCCCTATTCGTGGGCAGGACCAACCTTGAGTGAAGATGAGGAAAATGATGAATCTACTCTTTTCCAGAATCTTAGGATGTGGTATAAACAACCTTTAATTTCAGATGATTTTGGGCATGATGTCGGAGACCATGACTATCATCTTGGACTAGCACAACAAGTTTTATTTGTGAAGGCCGATGATGTAGAAAAAATGCATGAAGATAGATTTGCATCTTTGTACATTGCCAACCACTATGCGTAGATTTTTTCTATTCGAGAACTGTATACCGGAGAGTGATTTATTTCGATTGAGAATTATATTTAATAATGAACCCGAAACAACTTTCGATAAATGCGCAAGAATTATGCGTGACTTCAATAAGAATATTATTCAGTATTTGAGGGTAAAGGAAAATATAATTGTCACTGATTCTGATAAAGACGGATGTGATTATATTGTTCATTTACCGATGAGTGATAATTTCGAATATAAATTCTCTCCAGTTCCATTCTTTTCTCAATATGAGGACAAAAGTGCTTTCATTTTGAGAAAAGATGTTGATATTGAGTTCGATTCGGACATCGAAACAATCGATTTACACTATAAACTTTCATAATTTCTCCACTTTTGGGTGTTGACATTCTCATAGAATTGTGGGATAATTACTATGTAATTAAAGAGAGAAAAATTATGGATGGAAATGACTTTTACGATTATTTTGTTCACCCTTTGATGGAGTTAGACAATACTAAACTCGCTAGGCTTGCAGACAAGACGTTGCCAGCTGATTGGTATCTGACTCAAAAGGGTCGAGACGACACCGCAGATAGGATTGCACTAGCAATACATGATGATTACTTCAACACTGGTGCTGCCGACCATTGGGGTCCACGTAAATTCTTCGACTACTGGATGGAAACTATCTAAGGACATGTTAAATTTCGATAGACAAGCAGAGATTGACAAATTACCTGAAGGTAAGTTTAAAGAGTGTGAGCAGAGGTTACTTGACCTCGACAACGAGACTGATGTTGGTACTGACGGACTTAAACTTGCACTTAAAGTTATGGCCATGTATGAAATATACAAAGACATATATGGTGATGAGATTGCACCTATGGATGAAATTTTAGAAAAGGCGAATTCTCTTCGTGGATAATATATTCTTCGACTACTGGATGGAGACTATCTAAATGTGGAAATATGAGTGTGAGGCAGGTACATATACAGAGTCTAGTCTTCTAGCTTTAATATGGACTATTTTTAATCATCGTTTACACCATTTAATTCAAGATGGTAAATTTACAGACTAAAAGGATTTTATTATGGCGAATCATGTAGATTCGTATTTGTACTTTCACACTATTAGTAGTGAGGGTGTGAATAAATTGCGAGAGACTCTAGAGCGTTTTGATAAATTTAAAGACAAGTATGAGTGTCATCTTGCTTATGCATTCGTGGATGATTTGGATGAAGTATTCAATAATCCAGAGTTGACAATGCATGACTTAGTTGGTGCAAAATGGGCATCAATGCATGACTTAGTTGGTGCAAAATGGGCATATGCCCAAGATTGGGATGAATACGGTATTTCCATGTATTCTGCCTGGTCTGGTACTGCACCATTTGTTGAATGGTTAGTTAATGAAATTTCTATGGTTGACAAAAGTGTTGTTGCTGTATATAATTATTCAGATGAAATGCCCAATTTCACTGGTGTTCAGGTATATACTCATGAAGGACTTGAAGAGTCATATGAATTAGACGATTATGAAATTCGTGAACTCATGATTGATGATAACGAAGAACTTGCAGCACTTTGGGATGAAGATGAAGAAACTTTCACCGATGATTGGGAACTCTTTCATGAAGGTGTCTGGGACTGGATTAGTGGCTGGCATCAAGAACAAACCGACGAGATATTAAGTTTCTTATAATGTACAATGTTTCTTATAGTGTACAATGTGCATTTTATGGAAGGGTGGGTGAGTGGTTAAAACCATCAGACTGTAAATCTGACGCGAGAGCTACGTTGGTTCGAATCCAACCCCTTCCACCAATAATTATAAGGAAAGAAAAATGAAGCAGTATAATTATCAAGGTCATGTAGTGAGTGGTACGGTAGAGTCCACTTATGTGAGTAGTAAAGGCCGTAATCTTTTTATTAAACTTCAAGGGGATATTCCCGAAGAAATTCAATGCACATCTCGGGGTGGTAATACTTGGCCCATCGAAGGTAGTCTAGTATTAGTATCAAGTAAGGATGTTGTTAAAAATGATTACTGAAAAAGTACGTTCAACATTTAAATTCTATAATATTAATATTCCTGATGAGGTAGCATTAGAATTTAAATTACAACCAGGAGATGAACTCGTCTTTCGAAAAACTATTATTGATGATGGGTTAAATGGTGGTACTACATATGGGTATACCATCGAAAAAAATGTGGAGACTGAAAATGCTTGAAGAAGAAATCATGGTTAAGTACCGTTCACCTTATATCTACACCGGAAGATTGGTGGAATACTATGTATTATTACCGGAAGAAGTCATCGAAGATTTAGCGGTGAAACCCGAAGACACCATGCGGTTCCGTAAGACACCCGAAGGCGAATATATTATCGAAGTTGCCTAATAAATAAATCTATGACTGCTAAAATCATAGATTTATCAGAAGAAAGAAAAAGAAGACTATTCCTAAAGAATCTAGAAGATAAACTCCATGAAGCATGGGACACTATGCATATCACTAAGATTGCCTTTTTCGTACAGGAACTAGAGAAGGTTGAAACACCCGAAGAGTATGCCGAAGTACTAGAAAAATTCGGTTTTAAATTAGATGATTAACGATTTGTCGGTACAACATTTACAATTAATGCCGAACGTAAATCCGTCCATGATGTATTTTGATAGAAATGCCATGAAGAGTCAGTAGAGAAAAAGAAATATCCACAATTATTCTTCCATGGTATCTCTATACTTGAACTATAATTAGAGTCTCTATAAGGTAAAAACCGAGTCCCATCACCCGATTCCCCCAAGTATATTATCATTGACATAAACTTCCACTCTGCATCCGAGTGATGTGCATATAAACTCCGAGGTAAGGTTATCCCAAGTTGTGTTCTGACTTTAATATCAAATCCATTAGGATAAGTCATCTTGTGATTACCGAAGACACTCAACGGCCGATATGAGTGATAGAGAGATAACACTTCCTTCGATATATCAAAATCTACTGGCTCTAAAAATATACGATAATCATTTATCATCATATCAAACCAATTTTTAGTTGGTCGACTTGGGACTAACTCATCATTATTCGGGATTGCAACTGAAAGAGTAGAGAAGGATTTTTCGATATATTCCAATATAGTTTGTCTTTTGTTCCATAATAAACGCAAACCTTCGTCTGTAAAGAAATTGTCTATTTGCCACACACAACCATTCTTAGAGAAATCTATTACAGGACATTCGTATATGGTAGGAGAGGGATTCAAAAATTGCATTTTATAAACCTTAGATATATCAATACTTTAAATATTTATATGATGATGGGAAAGGGGTTGATATTAAATTAATGTGGGGGAAGGTGGGATATTGTGGAAAATAATGGGAAATTGTGGTGAGATGGGAATGATGAATTTTTTGTGTTTTGGTGAGTATGCTGAGAGGTCCTTAACGGGTATTTAGTAGAGAGTCAACCCAACCTATTCCGAGATACCCAAAACCCCCTCAGAGGAGACTACAGAGAGTCTCGTGAGGGGTAAACACACTAAGGAAACCTCTATCTATTTTACCAAAAGTTTTTCGTCTATGTCAAGTACTGATGCCTCTTCGTCATCCATAAGGATAGTATAACACTTTTCAACAAGTCTTGAAGCTGTATGATGCCCGAATCCGTATAATTCTCGAAGTGATTCAACAATTGAATTTGCATCTTCACCCTTACTTAACCGAGATATAATGTCGGTAATCATGGGTCCATACTCATCTTGTTCGTTCATCAACCCTCCAAAGTCATTACACCGACCACAAAATCCTCAGCACCAGCTTCGGAAAAGTGTCGTTCTTCTACGAGCCATTCCACTATATTATGCAATGGAATCTCAGGATTGTCAATCCTTTCTTGTACTTCGAATACTAAACCCCCCATCTTACTCATTTCTCTAATGCCTTGTTAATACTAGCAAGTTGTTGCTTTGCCATCTTTAAGCTGGCCAGTTTCAGAATTGGTGATTCTATCTCAAGTGCACGAACCAGATTCTCAATGGTAACACGGCTACCAGCAAGTTCAGCACGTGCATCACAATAATCCAAAAAATAATCTTTCATTATGATATAATCCATAGTAAAGTTACTGCAATCGCAAAGATTACAGGAGGAATTACAAACAAAGTTCCAACAATAAACGCAACGTCTTTCATTATACCATCTCCACTATTTTTGTCAAGTTCTCAATACGATTATCGAAGTCAGTCAAAGACAATTCGAAGGGTACATGTACTTTCTTACCATGGCGACGGTCATCATCGCAGTCATAGTGGCAGATAATAGTGTAACCATCACAGATATATCGACCAGCTTCATGATAGATAGGACCTTTCTCAACAACACGTCCTGTCACATAGAACTCAGGACGGCCTGGAATAGGTTCGAAGTCATATGCACGAATCATGTCACCAAGTTCAGCAGTATTCTCAAATTTTAACATTACGCTACCTCCAGTATATCACGAACACGTTCACGGTCAACAGAGTCCCCATCGCCCCACTCGAAGAAGTTTTGAGGGTCACTGCACATTTTGATATAGTCCACGATGGCAACTTCGACTTTCCCAACGTTCAACCCTGCAATCGGATAGAGACCATCATAACCATAGAAAGACAATATGTAGTTACGGAACTCCCGAAATGCGGGATTCTTACGCAGAGCAATAAAGTTAGTAGTCATTACACTTTCTCCGTTTCTTTGGCAATCTTCAATGCCAATCTTAACATCTTTGCATCTCTACCTGCTTTCATCATCACGGGAGCACCTTTAGGTGCATTCTTAAGAGTTTCTATAGTAACGTTTTTCAATTTCATTCCTTAAAGTGGGTTGGGAGAGATTCCAGTTGCTTTCAGTTAAATTCTAGTCCGTAGACTCCAGTAGCATTCAGTTGGTATCTAATCTCTCCTCTCTCATTAACTTACATGGTAATGATCTCAGATATTGAGTACCAAGTCAAGCGTTCACAAGGGTTTTTTTGAGTTTTTTTAGACTGTTTTGTTATAATCATATAGCAAATCGGTCTAAAAACGGACTAGGCAATCTCAGAGAACTTCGTTATAATAACTTTGTTGTTTCTTAAAGGATAATTGAATCTAATGTCAAGTAGCTGACAGGTATCAGACAGGTACTATAAATACAATCAGAGACCCTCACCTTTGACTGTCTCTTGGCCCGCTCGGATATATGCTAAGAAAAACAGTGTTTAGGGACTCCTAGAAAATCTGTGGGTCGCCTAAAGCCCCACCCCTATTTTCTCTAAGGAGTTTCAGACTGTATCTCAAAAAATTTTTTTTGGGGAAAATACCGAAAAAATACCTTTTTTACTAAATAACCATATGTCTAGAAGATACCCCCGAGATGGATTAGATTTCTCTAATCACAACAGACCCCGACCTTCCCTTAATGTTATTAGGACGAGTGATTTACCACCTGGATTAGCAAATATGCAAGCACGTGATATTGGTCGAGATGACTTACCGGGTCCTTTCCGTAATGCAATAGATGATAACGATAATACTATCATTGTACACGGAGGAGAAACTCACATCTATGCTCCTACCAGTATATTGAATGATGTTATAAGAGAGTTACATAATACACAAGGATAGAATGACAAGTGACAAGCAATATTACATACGTATTTGATAAAGAATCATTCCCATTTGACACTATTGTTGAAACAGGATTCGGTAGAGGAGACACTATTATCGATATGTCTCCACATGTGGATAGAATAATTACCATTGAGATGAATTCGGAATCCGTTTTACAGATGCTACCACCTATCGGAGTAAATTTTGTTCAACCACCCAATTCTACTATTTTGTGGGGTACTCATTCACCGGATGGACTTCAAAGTTTAGATTGTTCGGGCTTTGGGAGGACAATGTGGTGGTTAGATGCGCATGGTGGGGTGTCTAATGCTGTGGATAGGGGTATAGAGTATGACTCTAAGAGATATCCATTGGCAGATGAGTTGGAGGTTGTCCTAAAAAACCGATCCGGTGTTTCTTCGGATTGCATTTTGTGTGATGATTATCTGATGTTGCGTGAGACATTTCCTCTATTAGCATCGGCAGTGGATAAATGTTTGGATAAATATGACGTTGTTTATGAAGTGTTGGACGTTAAGAAGGGGTATTTAAAAATAAACCTATGATACAGATGCATTATTACTTCTCTCGGGATTATTTGACTGATGATATTAAGAAAAATCGGTCGATAATCTTTGAGTATGCTTATTATATACCGTCTCTCAATAAAATTGTGATGTCTATTCCTAAGAATGGTTCGAGTAGACTACAAACTGTGAAGCTTTTCGGTGATATCTCCGATGTGCATAAGGTTCATTTGATTCATTCTGATGATGAGGCATGGCAAAATCCCGACAATGAGATTATTTTCTTTCTTCGACACCCATTAGAACGTTTTCGTAGTGCAGTGCAGTATGAGTATGCATCATTTCACAAAAATCTCAAACATTTGCAACCCCAAACATACTGGGAGTATCAGCAAAAGTATTATTGGCCGTTGACAACCACTATTAACCTGCATTTTTGGCCCCAATCACTGTTTTTACCCTATGATGAAGAGGAGTTGAAGGAACATTTCCAAAAAAGTACCACTGACTTGGAAAAATATAAAAAAATCACGTGGTCTGAACTCAATGGTGGGTTCAATGAGATGTTAAAAAAGGTTACTCCCTTGTCTGATAGTCGAATTAAGTACTATCATTTGTCGGAAATTGAAAATATAATACCCCCTATCCTTAGAATATTGAATCCAGACTACAATAAAGTTGCAAAATTTGCAAAAATTAATGAGTCTCTCTCGGTGCCGGAAGTGGATGAATGGTTAGAAGAGAACATGGACACCATCAAATCTGTGTATTCAGAAGATATTAATATCTTTGAACGCTTGACATTTTCCTCGAACTAGTATATAATAAATAATTCACTTAGACTTTGAGAGACTTTATATGTTTCGCTTGGTATTTTTTGTTCTATTGTTAACAGGATGTGGTAATGCCGAACAACCTATTGAAAATAAAGAGATACCGAAAGAAGAGACTTCGCGAGAATCGACAAACCCGGTGGATCCTGTACAGAATACATCTGAAGGTATTATATTACGTGTATCGCCGGAGACTGAAGAGTTGGATTGTCTTGCACTCAACATTTATTTCGAGTCTAGGGGTGACAGTTATGCTGGGCGTGTTAGTGTTGCAGATGTTGTTCTAAATCGAGTTGATAGTCGATACTATCCTAATACAATATGTGAGGTGGTTAAGCAGTCAGTACATAGTCAATGGTGGAAAGAACGAGGTAAAGAGGTTCCGGTTCGACATAAATGCCAGTTTAGTTGGTATTGTGATGGAATGGATGATACACCACAAGACCTTCATGCATGGGAAGATGCACAATTCATTGCACGAAATATCTTGACAAACGATACGCATCGTGGTATAACTGAAGGTTCAACACATTATCACACACTCGACATTTCTCCGAGTTGGATTGATGACCGAGGTATGCGATATGTGGGTATTATTGGTAGTCATAAATTTTATAGGTGGCATTAATGAGTGACGGTGAATCTTATTGGAATTATCGTGTAGTCAAGAAAGGTGAACTTTATGGTATTCATGAATGTCACTATACTGAAGACGGTGTGATTGAGTTTGTTACAGAAAATGCAGTTGCAGTTGAAGCAGAGTCTCGCGATGGTGTTAAATGGTGTTTGAGAATGATGGAGTCAAACTGGTGTTTGCCTGTGATTGATTTCGACACATTAGAGGAAATTTGATGACAACAAAAATTAATTATAAATTTTACGAAGATGGATTAATTCGGGAGTTGCAACAATATGTTGACAAAACATACGACCAACACTACGCAACCGACAAGTATCAAGCCACGGATGTTATTATTGACAGTGGGCATGGTACTGGTTTTTGCTTGGGCAATGTAATCAAGTATGCTAAAAGATATGGTAACAAGGGTAGTGCCTGCGATGCAAGAAATGATTTGATGAAGATCTTGCACTACACGTTAATCCAGTTATATATTCACGATGAAGAGAATAAAACTAAGGACCGTAATCCAGCCTATGGCCCTTACCCTGAGTATAACAAAAATTATAGTGCTGCACCTTTTCATCATGACCCAAATGCACATATCCCACGGGGTGAATGGAACTTTAGTATAGACGCAGCAACAGTCGAGGAATGGAATGAGGTTAACAGAAAATTTATCTCAGAATCGGGGGGTTTCAACCCGGATGCCTTTAGTATCTCCGATTAATCCGGTAGCTAAACACGCACATAAATTCAATCGCACTACAGTTATGATTGACCGCAAAAAAGAATCAAAGAAAAATCCACCCAAGGAGAAAATCGATCAATATATTTAAACTTAATGAGTGTCCTGTAAAATCTGCACAGGAACAATGCGATGAGCATATCCGAAAGATGTATATCGAATCCGGTCAAATGCTCTCCACTGCACACCGTATGCTAGATGGTTATGTAGAACGCAGGCCCTCGAAGTCTGGTAAAACAATAATCAATTACTGGCGTCATCCAGATGATAATATGGAAGTATCTTTATACGGTGCTGTTCATCACAACCATCCATCTACTATCTGGACTCGTGAATCCAAAGACAACTATCTCTGGCACTACGAACACTTTGTTGCATTGTTAGATGAGTTCACACATCGATTCGGTAAAGTGTCAAAGACTGATGTTCAATTGCGTTATCCTTTGAGTAACATACCTAAGAACATTCCAGATATTGGACCGACACCATTTAAACTTGCTATGGGTGATAGCCCAGAGTGTATGTTCCCCGATAATCCTGTAAAATCTTATCGTGCTTTTTATCATACCAAACAAAAACGTTTTTCGATGAACTGGAACAAGAACAGACGGATGCCAAACTGGTTCACTAAATACTCTATGAAGACATCATAAGGAGTCGGATATGGGTTGGGATTTATTGTTAGTTCACGTTTTGTTTATTGCGGGGTGTGTTTTCTTTTCATATCGTGCTGGTCAAAACTCTGGTGGTAACACTGTAGTCGAAGTTCTTATGGACAAAGGTCTAATCACAGAAGAACAATTAGACAGGGCTTTCGAGCTAGAAGAATAAAATAGAGGTTTAGATTATGAAAATATTGGGTGTGAATACTTCCCATGAAAGTAGTTTTTGTTTATTGGAAGATGGGCAGATAACTAAATTTGCTGAAGAAGATAGGGCTCGTAGACAAAAATATTGGTCTATGGAAGAAAGAGGTTACCATAGTTTTGTCTCTCTTCAAACGAATATGCATTTGTTCGAAGATTTAGATTATATTATATTCTCTTCATTTGATAGGAGAAATGCATTTTCCGCAGATGAAAAAAATGGTGAATATATTATTGACCCTGTTAAAGGGGGTCTGACCACTTGGCAAGAAGCAGAACAATTCATGAACATGTGGAATGCCAAACAACTAAGTCGCGACCACTATGAACATCTATGTAAAGTTTTCCCAGGCACACTAAAAGAAATAAATTGGGAAGATACTCTATATCCATATATGGATGAGGAATTAAATAGAAGAGTAGTTAATGCTCATTTTCCGAACATAGATGAAGGAAAAGTTATCTTTCATCCTCCATCACATCATGTGTATCACGTATTGTCAGGATATCATTTCTCACCATGGAATGGTTCAGAGGAGGCTATTGGTATTGCTTGGGACGGTGGTGGAGCAAAAACCTATCATGAACAATGGCCTGATTATCAAGAAGTGGAAACGATTTGGAAATTGATTCCTGGTGCCAATCCAGTTCCACAATGGAAGAGGATGTCTAATTCTAGGGCCCTCGCATCGTTGGCAATAAATGGATTCCCTCATCTAGGACACGAGGAATATCCCCGAACTATGTGCATATCCCAATCCAAAGAAATCCATACGGGTATAGAGGATGGGGTGGAAGTTGTTTTTGATTCTAAGACTTCTAACGGTATGAACTTTTCGGAATTGTGTGTCGCTAATGGGTTTGATGATTTGGGTCGAAATTCTGGAAAGGTTATGGGTTGGGCTGCTTACGGTAGACGTTGGAATGAAGATGAAGAATACGATACTGGGTCGATTAATTCCTACAACCTGGCAGAAATTACACATTATATGCAACGGGAATCTTTTGACGACGCTGTTGAGATTATTCAACGAGCTATTGATTTAAATCCAGATTGCAAAAATATTGTTTTGAGTGGTGGATTTAGTTTGAATTGCACTAACAATTACAAGTACTTAAAAAAGTTCCCCGAACATAAATTTTTTGTTGACCCAGCGGCGAATGATAGTGGTACTTCAATTGGTGCAGCACTTTTTTGTTATAATGATTACATTAATTCCGTGAGGTCAAAATGAAATATAGGACTAATATTTACACTAATGTTGTTAGAGACTTGGATGAGTGTGCTAGTTTGATTGTAGATAATAAACAAATTGTTGCTATTTTTCAAAATGATGCGGAGATTGGTCCGAGGGCTCTTGGTAATAGGTCAATCCTTTTCGACCCTACAAATCCGAATGCTAAAGAAATTGTTAATAGTGTTAAACAAAGAGAATGGTGGCGGCCGTTTGCTGGAACAATTTTACTAGAACATGTTCACGATTATTTTTTTATGGATAGTCTTGAAGAATCACCCTTCATGTCTTTTGCCATAAAAGCAAAACCTTTGGCTAAAACAAAAGTTCCTAGTATTGTTCATTTTGATGATACTTGTAGAATTCAAACTTTGTCAGAAGAACAAAATCCAAATTACTATAATTTGATATCTAAGGTTTACGAAAAGACTGGTGTGCCTATTATCTTTAACACCTCTTTCAATTTGGCTGGAGAGGCTTTGGTTGACACTATAGAAGATGCTATCGATACATGTAATCGTTCTGAAATAAATCAATTGTATGTACCAGAAGACCAAGAAATTGATATACCTTATTATAAAATAAGGGAAAAGTCTTTTCCCATATCGGATGATGAACCTGAATAATAATGTGGTATTATCAAGGTGAACCTTTCACCGAAACTCCAAAAGAATTTCACGGTTTCGTCTATCTTATTACAGATGATTGTGGTAGAATGTACATTGGTAAAAAGTTTTTTTGGAAACCTAAAATACTACCTGTAACAAAAACTCGAAAGAGAAGAAAAAGAACAATTGTTGAAAGTGATTGGAAAACATACCACGGTTCGAATGAGTTACTCAAGGAACATGTCCAAGAAGGTGGTGAAGTTAAAAGAGAAATACTTAGACTCTGCAAGACCAAAGGACAATGTTCCTACTACGAAGCTAAACTTCAATTTGAAAATGATGTTTTGTTAGATGACAACTACTACAACAATTTCATTGGATGTAAAATACATTCCAAACATTTGATTGAGAAATAATATGATACTCCTTGATTTTAGCCAGACAATCATTTCTGGTTTGATGGTACAACTAAAAATTAGTAACGGAAACTTAAGTGAAGATTTGTTGCGACATATGGTCTTGAACTCTATTCGTTCATATCAGAAAAAATATACTGGTGAGTATGGTAAGATGGTCTTGTGTTGCGATTCTAAGAAACCATGGAGACGTGAGTATTTCCCCGCATATAAATCAAATAGAAAAAAGTCAAGAGACAACGACGATAAAAACTGGGGCGAGATTTTCGAAACACTCGACAAAATCAAAACAGAAATTTGCGAGAATATGCCTTACCACTATATGCAAGTTGACCATGCGGAAGCAGATGACATTATTGCAGTTTTGACTAAACACTATCATGGTCAAGAACCGATATTGATTATCAGTGGTGATAAAGATTTCCAACAATTACAAAAGTATTCATCGGTTAAACAATGGTCACCTAATTTAGGTAAGTTTGTAAAACCAGATAACCCCGAAGTGTTTCTCATGGAACATATTTTACGTGGTGATAAATCAGATGGCATCCCAAATGTTTTATCAGATGACGATGCTATTGAAACTGGTACTCGGCAAAAACCTTTGACTAAAAAGTTAGTTCAGAAATATCTAGAAGAGGGTGTGAAAAAAGATGATAAATACTATCGTAACTATTCTAGGAATAGAACATTAATTGATTTAGATAAAATACCTGATGATTTAGAAAATGAAATCCGTGACAAGTTTGATGGTTCCACCCCTCCTACTGGAAAAATTTTCGATTATCTACGAGTGCATCGTCTAGATGAACTCATGGATAACATCAGTGATTTCACTCTTTAAGGAGAACATAATGTCAGAAGAAAAACGTGGTCGTGGTAGACCAAAAGGTGCACCTAACAAACCACTAATGGAACTTCAAACTGAAAGGAAACGATTGACACAAAATGCAGATGTCTTTGAAATTTTGTGTCAAGCAAACATCGTAGCTGGAGAAAGTGAAGATAATGCAATAAACGGTCTTAGGGTTTTCAACCAAAGAAATGGTGCGGTCAAATCTGTGTTGATGTGGGTCTTTAGTGATAACATCGTTTCTCGTTTACCTGAAGGTAAAACACCCTACACTCCAAACGTGGCACCAGCTTCCGATTTAGCGGAGAATGCTTTAAGGTTTGAAGCAAAAAACTTTAAGTACTATGTAACAGACCAGTTATCTTCTAACCGAAGAGAAATGATGTGGATTCGTCTGTTAGAAAGTGTTAACAAGAATGAATCAGAATTGATGGATTTGGTCAAAGACAAGAAGTGGCCGTTTAAGAACATCACCAAGTCTATTGCAAAAAAAGCTTTCCCAGAGATTCAGTGAGGGTATTATGGTTGTTGAAAAAAAATCTTTAGAAGAACTTGTAAAAGAATTAACGAAAGTTTCTGAACAGAGGGCGAAAACAACAGTTCCTATTTCACCATCAGTTGTTAGAATTTTATTGCAATCTTTAAATAGATTATTGAAAAGTGGAAATGTATCAATAGAAGAGTGTGAATCACTTGCTGTGGCTAATAAAGAATGCATTGCATCTTTGTTGGAAACTGATTCTATATTAAAAAGGCACGATGAAAATATTCTTAGGTTGCAAACTGAAATCGAAGCAGCTAAGTCGGTGGAGTTGCAGACTCGTTTCGGTAAAAAAGATGAGTTGGTTGATGATGAAAGAAGACTACGTAAGAGTGTTGAAAGTCAGTTAGCTAAATCTGAGGAAACCATAAAACTATTGGAATCTAAGTTGATGGTTTTGGAAAAGCAGAAGAATGTTACTGAAACACCTAAGAGTGGAACAAACAAACCAAAAGTAACCTCATCAAACTTGGCTCCCAAAATAAACGAATCTTGGCAACAGATTATTATACCTTCAGAAAATGAACTGGCTCAAATGTCAAAACAAGAAATTGCAGATAAGTCAAAAGAACTTGGATTTGATGTGGATACCAATGATGTTAAAAAAATTATGATTGAAAAATTTGTTAAACTGTCTGAAGAGTTGGTTAACAAGTTAATGAAAAAATAATGGTAAGACGCCGAGTACATCAAAGACTGCCCGACATCTCAAAAACAAAAATCGATTCTTACAACTCTGAAACATTGAGTTGTGAATATGATTTTATCTCAAAGGAATTGTGTGAGGGATACTATTGTTTAGACATACCGTATAGTCTTGCTGTCAAGCTTGGTATGAATGCTATGGATAATGGAAAGTATTGTTATTCATATTTACAAGATGGTGTTTTCTATATTTCTCAGTTTGAACTTGCTTTCTTGAATAAGAATTTCAATAGAATTATATTTAAAAAGTATAATCAAAATCCTAGAAATCCGATTGATGAAATTGATGATAATGTCTCTGTTGCGATAAAGAAAAACTCGTATGGATTTAGTGTCGGTGATGAATTAGGATTCTCATATCAAAGAGAAGTACCCGATGGAGCGGAAAGATATATCTATGCAAAATTATGAGAAGATACCTGTAGTCGATAAACACAATCAAAATACTTTTTTGGAAAGACGGCGTGAGTTTGAAAATTCACATTTCCAGAAAGGTGTTTCTGGTATTATGGATTCAATTTTTGTTATTGATGTAAGTACATCCGATTTGTGTAATCGGACTTGCGTTTTTTGTCCTCGACACAATCCAGAAGTTTATCCCAATCGTAACCTTCATATGACAGGTGAAGGTGCAGAAGTTATCTCAAAGAAAATTGCCGAAATCAATTTCAAAGGCACCATTGCGATTTCTGGTTTCTGTGAAAATTTACTGAACCCAAACATTCTTGACATTATCCAACAATTTCGCAAATACAATCCAGACATTTGGATTGAGTGTAATACGAATGGTGACCCCCTAACAAAAGAGTTTATCCATGATTTGTTTGATAGAGGATTGAGTTGTTTGCATATCAATCTTTACGATGGACCAGAACAAGTGCCGGTCTTTGATGAAATGATAGAGGGATTGGATGATGTCGAACAGAAAATTAAATATCGAGTCCACTGGTCACAAGAAGATTTTGGAATAATATTTAACAATCGTTCTGGTTTGGTTGATTGGTATGGGCAGGAGGATGCATCACTCGATGAGGTGAAAGATTCGCCATGTTACGTTCCGTTTTACAAATTGTTTATCGATTGGAACGGTGATGTTTTATTTTGTGCAAATGATTGGGGTAGGAGTCGCGTTGTCGGAAATGTCTTACAACAATCAATTAAAGAAATCTGGTTATGCAAAGAGTTGAACAAAATTAGAAAACGACTAGCAAAGGGTAACAGGAAACACAAACCTTGTAACACTTGTAGCGTCAGGGGTACATTGGTTGGTGGTAATAGTTTTGATATGTTGGTGAATTACTACGAGACAAAATGAAAATTGGAATAACAGGTTCATCGAAACTAGCAGAATATTTAATGGAGAATGTTGATGCGGAGTGGACATCTTATAGACTTATAGATGGCGACATTAGTTCAAGTTGTGCTTTTGATTGTGATGTGTTTATCAATCATGCTCACGTTGAGTGGGGTCAAATTGAGTTAACAGAAAAGTTTTACCACCAATGGAAAGACGATGATAGTAAATTACTAATCAACATATCTTCACGTGCTTCACAACCGAATATTTCCAAAGGTTATAAATATGCTGCACAAAAGGCGGCACTTAATCATTTCTCTAATAATCTAATTTACAATTCTGAAAAAAAGTTTAGAGTCTGCACATTGAATTTCGGATTAATTGAAGATGAGTTATCGAGCTTGACTTATTCTGAAATTGCTGATACAATACTATTTGTATTGAAACATAATCACTTAGAGTTTTCTGAGATAACTGTATCACACAAAGAGAATTATAGAAGTGTACAACAACAAAAAGCAAAGAGGTATACATGACAATCGAATATAACGACTTTGGTTTTACAGCTGTCGATGCAAATGAACTTGCGGCGTTGGACACAACAATTGTTGAGAAGACTACCAGTGCGGTAGAAGTGATTAAAAGATTGGATGATTTCATCCGTCCATTATTGGAGAACTTGGCTAAAGATTCTGATAAAGAATACATCTATTGGCCGAACCGTGTTGAAATCATCAATAAGAAAATTGCAGAACTTGATGAAATACAAAAAGGACTATAATTGAAAGTAAACACAAAAGCATTAAAAGAATCTATGAGTGATACGCTGTTTGGTACAGCAATAAATTTTCCACTTAATTATGTAATGGTTGCATTTGCTCTAAGCATGGAGATGAGTGCAGTACAAATGACAGTTTTTATGACTAGTTGTTTGTTTGTTTTGGCTGTAGTACGTAAGTACTACGTTAGAGTTTGGTTTGATAAAAGGAATCGATATTATGATAAAAAAAGGAGAAACGTTACCTAGTGTAACTTTCCGTACACGTGTACGTGATGAATCCATTGAAGGCCCAAATCCTTTTCGATGGGAAGATAAAACCACAGATGATTATTTCAAAGGCAAACGAGTTGTTTTGTTTGCTCTTCCTGGTGCATTCACCCCAACATGTTCGACGTATCAATTGCCTGGTTATGAAAACTCTTTTGCAGATTTTCAATCCACTGGTATTGATGCAATATACTGTCTTTCAGTTAATGATGCGTTTGTGATGAATGCTTGGAGAAAAGATCAACAATTGAAAAACGTGGAGGTGATTCCAGATGGATCAGGATTATTTACCGAAAAAGTTGGTGCACTTGTTGATAAAGATAATCTTGGCTTTGGTCGTCGTTCATGGCGTTATGCAATGGTTGTTAACGATTGTGTAGTTGAATCTTTATTTACGGAACCGAGTCAACGTGATAATGCTGATGATGACCCCTATGAGGTTTCTACACCGGAAAATGTTCTTGCGTATTGTCAGTCTCGGTTCAGAGAGTCAGATGCAGCATGAGTGATGAAATTGGACTAGATACGTATTTTGACCAGCATGTTATGGTGATTAATAATTGTATTGACTCGAACCAATGTGATCATTTGATTGACCATTTTCACCGAGCACAACATTATAATTTGACTGTCAAAAGAGATTCGGTAACAACCAATAAAATGGACGAAGCGTATATGATGAATCCAATGAACGCGCCTCTCTATGAAGAATACCATCTTCAGCCTGAGGTTGATGCAGATCTTCTACATTACGTTTCAACGGCTCTTGTTCCAGAATACTTGAAAAAATATCCAGTTCCACCATATGATTCCAGGTCGTTAGATTATGAGTCGATGTATGATTTCGAATACATAAATCCAATCGGCAAATTACAGATGACATTACCTGGTGAAGGGTATCATATATGGCATTGTGAACATGAACCTAAATTAACTAATGGTAGGTTTTTGGCGTGGGCGATATTTTTGAACGATGTTGAAGAAGGTGGTGAGACAGAATTTTTATATCAATCCTTACGATTCTCACCAAAAAAAGGACAGGGACTTATATGGCCAGCATACTTTACTCACATGCATAGAGGCAATCCACCATTAAAGGGTGAAAAGTATATTGCCACAGGATGGATTTCAGGTGTATAATTATGAACGATAAATGGAATGGTGAAGCAAGAGGTATAACAGATGTTATGGTGTCACGTATTAAAACGTGGCATCGTGACCGCAACCTCATTGAAGGGAGTACCGATAAAGACCAAGTGCTCAAACTTATGCAAGAACTTGGTGAGTTGAGTGACAGTGTTTGTAAGGGTAAAGACATTCGTGATGACTTGGGTGATATGCTAGTTGTTATGATTAATATTATGGAACGTAATGATTTGCATTTTACCGATTGCCTTGAAGTTGCTTGGGAGGATATCAAAGACAGAAAGGGCAAAATGATTGATGGTATTTTTGTGAAAGAGGAAGACTTAGATGAGTGAACACACAACAATTGATGGATTTGTTGATGCAGCTAAAAAGGGTATAGTAACAGTAGAGTTTACTAAAATCGATACGGGTGAACTACGTGTAATGCCTTGTACATTAAATTCTGTGTTGTCTGCACATAATGTTCCTGAGATTTTGGAACAGAAAGAAGAATCAGACCATATAGTTGTTTGGTGTATGGACAAAGATGCATGGCGTTCATTTCGAGTTAGTACATTAGTTAAGTGGTACGAAGGTGAACCATCAAATGGATAACAGTTTATTTTACGTGAGGGTAATGAGCAAATGACACAAACAGAATTAGATATTCCAGTAAAATTAGAACCACCATACAATGGATTGTTTTGGTGTCATATTCGAAACAACCTGTTTCGTTGGCCTGAGTATATTAGTTTTTACAAGTCTAAGAGGTTGTAATTAATGCGAATTGAGAGTGAGGTTAAACTAGATTATAGTGATGTTTTACTAAGACCAAAAAGGTCAACTGTTGGGAGTCGTTCAGAAGTTGACTTAAAACGACTTTATAAATTTCGAAATAGTGGTCAAAATTTTTCGGGAGTTCCTATCATTGCTGCCAACATGGATGGTGTTGGTACAGTTGAGATGGCAAAAAAATTATCAGAGTTTGACATGTGGACTTGTTTGACCAAATCATCAAGACCATACGATGATGGTTATTTTGGGGTCCCGAATAGCATTTTATCAATTGGTATAAGTCAAGATGATATGCATACGTTAAAGGTTTTTAGTTATGAAATTGATATTGCACAAACTAGAATACCATTCATTTGTATTGACGTTGCAAATGGTTACAGTGAATATTTTCTTAGTAAAGTTTCTGAAGTTAGGGAGATGTTTCCTAATACGACACTGATAGCTGGTAATGTTGTTACACCAGATATTACCGAAGAGTTAATTTTACGTGGTGCAGATATCGTTAAAGTTGGAATTGGTCCGGGCTCTGTTTGCACAACTCGTATCAAAACAGCTGTTGGGTACCCACAGCTTTCAGCAGTTATTGAATGTGCTGATGCAGCACATGGTCTGGGTGGACATATTATTGCTGATGGTGGTTGTACTTGTCCAGGTGATGTCGTAAAGGCATTTGCTGCTGGTGCAGATTTTGTTATGTTGGGTGGTATGCTTGCTGGACACGATGAAGGTGGTGGTGAAAGAAATCCTGATACCGGAAACCTTCTTTTTTATGGAATGAGTTCAAAGGAAGCCCAAGGTGATGATTTCAAAGATTATAGAGCTAGTGAGGGTCGTGTGGTCGAGGTCCCCTATCGAGGACCTGTTCAGCCCACCATTCAGGATATTCTTGGTGGTCTTCGTTCCGCTTGTACTTATGTGGGTGCTACTGGTCTAAAACAATTATCAAAATGCACAACATTTATCCGTGTTAATAACCAGCACAATAGAGTTTTAGAATCTTATACAGTAGGAGAATAAGTTATCTAAATAAGTGCAAAACACGGTGACAAAAATGAAAGACCAATCGGTTGCCTATGTTTATAGATTGTTTTGTGGTAAGGTTATTACCTTAGACAAGAAAGTTTCCTCTGCTGAATTGATATATACGAAAAAGGTGGACCCCAATGGCGAAAGCAAAATCGTTAAGTGCAACAAGGATAGTAAGTAAACCGAAGGGTACTTCTATTGGTGATGGTCACTTCAAAACCGCTTCTCTCAATAAACGAAAGAAAGCATCTTACAAAAAATATCGAGGGCAAGGTCGATAAAGCTTGACATTCTTATTGTAATGCGTTATGATGGTTAGATGTCAAAGTTTGACTATACTATAAAAGAATTAAATAGATTTGATGCCACTGAATTCGTTCAGAGGTATCACTATTCGCCTGTTATGCCCAGACTGACTAAACATTTTCTAGGTTTCTTTCTAGAAAATGATTTAGTTGGGGTACTCACTCTTGGATGGGGGACTCAACCCAAAGCAACAATAAACAAAATGTTTACTGGTCTTGAATCTAAGGACTATTGGGAAATCGGTAAGATGTGTATGCATCCTGATATGCCTAAAAATAGTGAATCACAAATGTTATCTGCCACAATTAAGTGGATTAAAAAGAATCATCCAACTAAACTTTTTCTCTATACCATGGCTGATGGTATCATGGGAAAATGTGGATATGTCTATCAAGCTTCAAACTTTTACTTTGGTGAGAAATACTGGACAAATGTTTACATGATGGAAAACGGTGAGAAACTCCATCCTCGTTCGACTAAAGAACTGTGTAAAGAAAATGCATTATTCAGTAATCGTAAGAAAATTTTTTGGTTGACTTCAGATTTTATGTTGTCTAAAGGTATACGTAAAATAGATGGGTACATGTTTAGATATATCTACCCGCTTGACAAAACAGCTAAAAAAATGTTAAAATCTTCTAATCTTAATTGGTCTAGGGAATATCCTAAAGACAAAGATTTGGAATGGTGGGATGTCACCGTCCGAAAAGATAAGAAACGAATTGAACAACCATCTTTCACGTTTGAAGAGATTAAGTATAATAAAAAGAATGTTCATTCTCATCAAACTGAAACAGCAACATTAAATAAATTTTTTGAGTGAGGAAATGGTATGATTGTGATTGGTGAAAATGTTTTGAACGGTGTTAAGGGTGACCTGAAAAAGTTGCTTTCTTTCTATGATGAGGTTGGACTGAGGAAGAGTAATAAACAGTTGTCCGAGGATATTTCTGGATTGTTTGAAAACAACATCGAGAAGTTGGTTGATGGTGCAGTTGCCCCGAAGTTGGATAGTGAACCGGACATTCGTTTTAATGGTGAACCTATCGAAATCAAAACAACTAATGGTCATAACTGGAGAGGTGGTACTTTTTCAAAAAGACCTGGATATTATGTTTTTGTGAGTTGGGAAATTGTAGATGACGAACCCAGATTTTTTGTTGCTGGGACTCCACTAGTCGAATCTGATTGGCGAGGTGGTGGTGAGAATTACTATGCTACTCACTATGGCAAAAAAGAGTTGGTTGACAATAAAAATGTTACATATTTTAGCGGTGACTTGGTTGTCAATCAAGGCAAGAAAAGACGAACTATTAAAGTCGAGTATTCATGAAAAACTGGAATATAACGTATTCCAACATTTCGTTTGTTTTATTCCGGAAAGTATGCGATAATATGTTTTTAATCAATGAGGAGTGACACGCACATGTTCGTATCAAAGAGTTTGCCACCATCATCTGCTTTTGAGACCTATGCTGAGTACGTAGCGGCATATAGAGCAATTGGTCAGAAGCAGTTTGTCCCCGAAGAGTTGTATAACAAGTTGCGTAAATCACCTATCTGTGTGGTACACAGTGTAGGGTATGAAGAGTTTGAAAATGCATGGAGGAATTGAGATGGTAGATTTGATTGGTCGTTCAGTTGAGATAAACTACGGTGCGATGTATGCTCCGGTATTGGGTGTCGTAGAGAAAGACCTTCCTGAAAGTGTTTGGATTCGAACCGATGATGGTGATAGCAAACATGTTGCAAAATGGCGACTTCTGACCAACGAATACCCATTCAGTGATATCCCAACAGCTGTTGGTGTTTATTTGATTGCAAAACCCAATTCACAATCCGAGTTATTTTAACGATGACTATCCGTTTAAAACAAGAAATCACAGTTTGGGATAAAGCTCCCGAAACCCCTAATCACATTTACATCACTGATGGTGGTAAACTTGTTGGTTACATAAAAGATGGTACTACCGATGCGGTGTACTTCAATGCACCTTCGAAACAATGGTCTCCTTCTCGTCGTAAGTTTCGCGAGATTACCGGAAAAAAAGAACTTGCAAAATACAACTTCTAAAATACACAATGAGAGTTGTCTAGACACTCTCTCCAAGATGGATGATGACTCAGTTGATCTGGTTATCACTTCACCGCCGTATAATCTACGTAGACGAGTGTCCAATGGTAAACTCGTCTCACGTGGGAACAACATGTCTGAGAACTCAGCAAAGTACACTGAGTTTACCGATGACTTGACCACAGAGGATTACCTAGAGTTTCACTCAAAAGTTCTCTCCGAGTGCCTACGGGTCTCTCAGAGGGTGTTTTATAATATTGCTGTAGTTGCAGGTAGTAAACAAGCACTCTTTCAGATGATTGGTGATTATGCTGAGCACCTAAAAGATGTGATTATCTGGGACAAGGGCCATGGTGAACCCGCAATACAGGAAGGTGTACTCAATCGTCAGTTTGAGTTTATTCTTGTTTTCGAAAAGGATTATCCTATCTCTCGTAGGTTCCGAAAGAGTGTTTATTTTAAACGTGGTACTCTCTCAGACGTGTGGAAGATTCCTCGTGAAAAACACGTGAAGTCTCATGGTGCGGTGATGCCCACCAGATTGGTACGTACTATTCTGGATAACTTTAGTGCCGAAGGTGACGTTGTATATGACCCTTTCATGGGGTCTGGAACCACAGCTGTAGTATGTAAACAGATGAATCGTAACTGGATTGGGTCTGAGATAAGTCCAGATTATGTTAAAATTGCACTCGAACGTGTTGAAAATGTTGCAACTTTACATAACTTTTTTGCATAAGCATATAACAAATCGGTATAAAAAAAGTTACTTTTTTGCCCTCGTAAGTTATTGATTTATCGAGGGTTTTTTTCTCTTTTAAAATCAATAACTTACGACTTGACCTACTACGGGTTATACTGTATAATTACTCTGTAATTTGATGATAAGGAATGGTTATGAGAGAGATGTTGATTGAAGGTTTCGCAGAACGTGGTTTGCAGTTGACTATCGACGCAGAGCGTCCTGTCGCTAAGTGTGTTCGTTTCACCAAACGTGCTCGTCTTGGTTACAAAATCGAGTTCAACTATCGTTTCGGTACCGTAGAACGTATGTTCGAGTACTGTGCAGACTATCTCAAACGTCTTGCTGAGACTGAGGCATACAAAGCAGAACGCAAAGCAAAACGTGTCGTTGAACGTAAAGAAGCACAGGAGAACGTCAAAGAGGGTGACATCTTCGTTGCCAGTTGGGGTTGGGAACAGACCAACGTCGATGCCTATCAGGTTGTTGCCAAGAAAGGTGCGACTGTGACTCTTCGTGAGATTGGTCTTAAGAGTATCGAAGGTAGTGAAGGTTTCATGAGTGACCTTGTTGTTCCTGTCAAAGATGCCTTCATTGGAGAAGAGTTCAAGAAGCGAATTACTGGTCGCGGTATCAGGATTAGTGACAGTCAGTTTGCAAGTCCTGCCGAAGAAGGCAAATCTTTCTACCGAAGCTGGTATGCATGAAAAAACGGAATATAATGTATTCCATCTTTTCCCTTGTTTTTATCCAAAAAGTGTGACATAATAAGTTTTTAAAGAGTGAGAGATTGATATGGGAATTTTAGTTGACATGACCACTGGTGAGTTTGTTGATACTGGTGATATTGGTAACCTTTGTGAGTATGTAAATGCTCTTAATGAGATGGAGGTTGAACACAACCTTCGTGTTTTCCTTGAAGATGATGCTTTTGCGGAGGTTGCGTAATGAAAACATATTCTAGAAATGAAGTAGGTGGTGTATATAAGGCACCTGTTTATGACCACAGTGAATACGATACAGAATTCATGGCGAATCTGTGTGGTGGTGTGCTCAGTATGCTGGGGTTGTTTGGACTCATGTTTGCACTAGTGCTTTTTGTTTAAGGGGAGAGAATGTGACTGAATATGAAATCAAAATAAAAAAGGT